>Ga0208789_1000572_pt1 | contig 31950 bp, 31 predicted proteins | sample Methanotroph_Enr_FD_187368 | JGI IMG/M metagenome (GOLD analysis project Ga0208789, IMG submission 187368) | Enriched soil microbial communities from Old Woman Creek wetland in Ohio, USA - Methanotroph_Enrichment_5 (SPAdes) (version 2) | ecosystem: Environmental > Terrestrial > Soil > Wetlands...
CCTCGCCAAGCGCGCGCTGCTGCCGCTGCTGCCCACCGAAGAGCAGTTCCCTTACACCATCCGCCTCGTGTCCGACATCCTGGAGTCCAACGGCTCCTCGTCGATGGCCACCGTGTGCGGCGGGTCCCTCGCGATGTTCGACGCCGGCGTGCCCCTGAAGGCCGCCTGCTCCGGCATAGCGATGGGCCTCGTGACCGACGGCTCCAAGTTCGCCGTGCTGTCCGACATCGCCGGCCTGGAAGACCACTACGGCGATATGGACTTCAAGATCACCGGGACGCGCAAAGGCGTGACCGCGCTGCAGATGGACGTGAAGCTCGCCACCGGCATCCCCATGAACATCATGAAGGAAGCCATCGAGCAGGCCACCCGCGGCCGCCTCCACATCCTTGATATCATGGAAAAGGCCGTGCCGGCGCCCCGCGCCGACATCTCCGAGTTCGCTCCCCGCATCGTGAAGCTGATGATCCCCCGCGACAAGATCGGCGCCTTCATAGGGCCCGGCGGCAAGAACATCCGCGGCATCCAGGAGCGCACCGGCGCCAACGTCGACGTAGAGGACGATGGTTCAGTGTTCATCTCCAGCTGCGACAAGGCCAGCCTTGAAGCCGCCAAGTCCATGGTGGAAATGTTCACCGCGGAAGTGGAAGTGGGCAAAACCTACAAAGGCAAAGTCGTGTCCATCGTGGACTTCGGCGCCTTCGTGGAAATACTCCCCGGCAAAGAAGGCCTCCTGCACATCTCCGAAGTCGACGTAAAGCGCATCAACCGCGTCGAAGACGTCCTGAAGATGGGCCAGGAAATAGAGGTCAAAGTGCTCGAGGAGAATAACGGCAAGTTCCGCCTCTCCCGCCGCGCGCTGATGCAGCAGCAGCCCATGCAGCCCGACAGGAAGTAGTAACGATCCGGCCCCCGCGTCCAACGCGGGGGCCGGAATATTATCTGGAGGCTCACCGATGAAAAAAACCGCAAAACCCCAGGAAACGGCTTTCGACCAGGTCCAGAAGTTCTACCAGTTCATGAATTCCAACAAACTGGAAGTTATCGAATTTTCCAAAGACAGCACTTACATAAAGCTGGTGCGCAAACATAACAACGCCGTGCACCAGATCCCCGTCTTCGCCCCGTCGGCCCACGCCCCGGCGGGCAAAGCCGCCGCCATAGCGCAGCAGGCGCCGGCCGCGGTCGGCGAAACCATTAAAGCCCCGATGTCCGGGATCTTCTACCGCGCCCCCAGCCCGTCCAGCCCGCCCTACGTCAGGGAGGGGGACTCTATTAAGGAAGGCCAGGTGATCTGCGTTATAGAAGCCATGAAGGTCTTCAACGAGATCAAGGCCGAATTCAACTGCGTCATCCTGAAGGTAGTCCAGGAAAACGGGAAACCCGTCGAACCCAACGGCGACCTCTTCCAGGTGAAAAAGTAATGCAGGACGCCGCCAAATACACCGATACCGTGGCTCAGACCGCCGGAAACCTCCTTGAGACCCTCAAGGCCTCCGGCGGCGACGCCTCTTCCTGGGACCTCAAGTTCAAGCTCCACCTTTCAAGTTCCTCGCTCTACCTGGCCCTCGGGTGGCTGGCGGCACAGGGCAAGATCGCCCTTTACCCCAAGGAACTGAACTTCAGGGTCGTCCTTACCGACAAGAACTGACAGACAGACCATCCGCTACAGTGCCATGCGCGAACCAGTAAAGAACAGAGCCTCCGCCCAGGGGAAGAAGAAAACTTCGGCCCTCGCCTACGTATTGTACTGGGCGGGAGCCTTCGCCTTCAGCCTCTGGTTCATCTGGGTGATCTTCACCGCGGGGCCGCACGGCTTTATCGGCGACCTGGTAGCCGGCGGGTTCAGGGACTTCCTCGGCAATACCGCCTATATATTTCCTTTTATATTCCTTTATGGGCTCGTGGCGATCCTGGTCAATCTCAAAAAACCGCATAAAGGCGTGCTTACCCTGACGGCCGGGATCTTGATGATCCTGGGCTCGCTGTCGGCCATAATCGGGCTGCTCAGCTCACGCTTCGGACCCGAGCACTTCGACGGCGGCTGGCTGGGCTACTTCCTGGAACAGGCGCTCTCCAAGATGGTCGACCCCGTAGGGGCCGGGCTGCTCTCGGCGCTCATGCTCTTCGCCGGCATACAGCTGCTTTTCAAGATCTCCTGGAAAAAAGTGCTCAAGGCGGTCTCGGCCGCCGCCATCGACGACTGCCGGAGCTGGTTCGCGGCCCGCCGCGAACTGAGCGCGAGGCTCAAGCTGATCTCGGAAAAGGAACAGGCGGAAGGCCCGGCTTACGACGCCAAGCCCATACCCGAGCCTCCGCCGGTCATCAGGACCCAGGAAAAACCCCAGGAACCCGTCTTCACGCCGCCGGTCATGCAGGTCGTGCGCACCCAGACGGAAACCCCGGTCCCGGCGAAAGCGGCGAAACCGCAGGCGGGGGCCGAAAAGAAACAGGCCTCCGACAAGCAGAAGCTGGCCGATCCCTATTATAAGGATTTCAAGCTGCCCGGCACGGACCTGCTGGAACCGCCGTCGAAGCAAAGCGCCATCGGCCCGGACGACGACGAGATCAGGAGCGCCCGGCTGCAGCTGGAAACCACTTTCAAGAGCTTCAACGTGAACGTGCACGTGTCCGGGGTCTATCCCGGCCCGGTGATCACGCGCTACGAGGTCACGCCCGGGGTCGGCGTGAAGATCAACTCCATCGTTTCCCTTTCCAACGACGTGGCCCTCAGGATGAAGTCGGCCGGCGCCATCCGCGTCATCGCCCCTATCCCCGGCAAGGACGCGATAGGGTTCGAGATCCCGAACAATACGCGCGCCAAGGTCTGCCTGCGGGAACTGCTCGAGGACTCCGCCTTCAACGGGGCCAGCTCCCCGCTGACGGTCGCCCTCGGGCGCTTCGCGGAAGGCAAGGTGGCCACGGCGAACCTGGAAGGCATGCCCCACCTGCTGGTGGCCGGCGCCACGGCCAGCGGCAAGAGCGTCTTCATGCAGTCGCTCATTCTCTCCATTATTTTCCGCAACAAGCCCGACGAGGTCAAGTTCCTGTTCATCGACCCCAAGCGCCTTGAGCTCACTTTCTACGAGGACATCCCGTACCTTTACGACCCGAAGGAAAGCCCGGACCGGGTCTCCGTCATCACCGACCCCAAGGACGCCTCCAAGTCGCTGGTGGCCCTGACCCGCGTGATGGAGAAGCGCTACAAGAAGTTCGAGAAGGCGCGCGTAAAGAACATAGCTTCCTACAACAAGTGGGCGCTGGAGAACAACGAGCCCCAGGAATATTACATCATCGTCGTCATCGACGAGCTCGCCGACCTGATGCTGCAGCAGAAGAACGTGGTGGAGGACGCCATCCAGCGCCTGGCGCAAATGGCCCGCGCCGTCGGCATCCATCTGGTGCTGGCCACCCAGCGACCGTCTGTGGACGTCATCACCGGCGTCATAAAGGCCAACCTCCCGTCGCGCGTGGCGCTGCAGGTGACCTCCAAGACCGATTCCCGCGTAATACTGGACTGCCCGGGCGCCGAGGCGCTGATAGGCAAAGGCGACCTGCTCTACCTCGCCATCGACGCGCAGAAGCCGTCCCGCATCCAGGGCGCCTACGTCAGCGAGGACGAGATACGCCGGGTGGCCGACTTCGTGAAAGCCCAGGCCAGGCCCAACTACCAGCCGCTCAGCGAGGACGAGGAAACCGCCGGCACCGGCAAAGGCAGCTCTTCCGAGGAGCTGATGACCGCGCTGCGCCTGGTGCTCGAACGCAGGCGCGTTTCGCAGGACCTGCTGAAAGCCCATTTCGGCTCCTCCTCCAGGGCCACTAATATTTTGAGCATCCTTGAAATGAACGGGTTCATCCACAAACCGGAAGGCTCCAACCGCTGGGAGATCTACTTCGACAAGATAGAGAACCACATCAAATCCCAGGCCGCGACCGCAGCGATCCAGCCGCAGGCGGAAGAGCCGGAAAGAGAGGAGTTCTCCAGAAATGAATAAACTACTTACCGCGGTACTGCTCCTTGCTTTAGCCTCGGGCGCTTCGGCGCAGCAGAAACAGGCCCCCAAAAAAGCGGCGCCCGCGAAGAAAGAAGCCGTGCAGCCCGCCAAGAAAGCGGCCGCGCAGCCGGCGAAGAAAACCGCCTCCGCCGTCGCGGCCAGTTCCGCGGCCGTTAAGACGGCGGAAGCCGGAGAAGCCGCCCTCGACGCGGAGATCCTGGAAAAGCTCAAGGCCTGGGACGCGAAACTTGAAACGCTCAAAGCCGATTTCACCCAGGAAGTCAACTTCACCGAGGCCGGTCTGAAGCAGTCCGTGGAGGGGAACCTGCGCTACGTGAAGCCGAACCTGCTGCGGATAGAACATTTCAAGCCCGCCAGGCAGATCGTGGTAACGGACAAAACCGATATCTGGATCTACAAGCCCGAGGACAACCAGGCCGTGCGCACGGCCTGGGACGCCTGGCGCCGGACCCAGGACCAGAACTTCTCCGGCATACTGGACTTCGGGAATTATTCCTCGCTGACGGCGAAGAACAACACCCGGGTGACGCCTTCGAAGGACGGCGGCCTTATCACGGTGGTGTTCACGCCGCGCTCGGGAGCCGGCTATGCCCTTACCCTGAAGCTCTCGCCCGCGGATTATTTCCCCGTCGAGGCCGAGCTGACGGTGGAAGGCACGACGATAAAAACGCGCCTGACCTCCGTGGAAAAAAACGCCGTCATCGACCCGGCGATCTTCAAATTCTCGCCACCCAAGGGAGTGGAAGTGATAGAGTTTAAGAACTAAAACCTATGACACTCGCTAACCGCATCACGATGGGCCGCATGGGCCTGAGCCTGGCCATCTTCGTCCTGATCCTGACCCATACCGTGTGGGCAGAAGTGGCCGCGCTGGTGCTGCTCACCATCGCTTCCATTTCCGACGGGGTGGACGGGGCCATCGCGCGCCGCACCGGTACCACCACGCCGTTCGGGGCTATAGCCGACCCTTTCGCCGACAAGCTGCTGATAATGTCGGTCTTCCTTTCTTTCGCCTCCCTGAAAGAACTGGAAATGCCGATCTGGGCGATCTTCCTCATTTTGCTCAGGGAGCTTACCATCTCGACCCTGCGCGTGCTCGCGGGTCTTAACGGCCAGGTAATGAAGGCCGAACGCGCCGGCAAGATAAAGACCACGATACAATTGACTTCCGCTTTCATCATCCTGGTCCTGCTTATCCTCGACATGGTCTCGAAAACGCAGCCCCTGCCCGTCTTCCTCGAATTCACGCCCGCGCTGGCCAGGCCTGCCGCCTGGTGGCTTACGGTCGCGACGGCTTTCTTCACCGTCATCAGCGGGGGGATCTACCTCTACAACCACCGGGAGCTCATCTATAAATCCTGGAGCCATAAAGGCGAGTAGATGTCCGCCAAGCTTTTCCTGATCAGGTTCCTGGCCAGCGGCGGATTCATAAGCTACGTGCCCGCGCGGATCACCGGGTTCAAGAAATTCACCGGCTCAGGCCTGGCCGGAACCCTGCTGGCGCTGGCGCTGGTTCCCTTCCTCCCCGAAAACAAGACCCTCTTCGCGTTCTTCTGCCTGGCCTTCCTGCCTTTCTCGATCTGGATAGCGGACCTGGCCTCGGACAGCTACGGCACCCACGACGATCCGCGCATAGTGATAGACGAGATGATAGGCTACTGGACGGCCCTGCTGTTCCTGGACCGCACGCCTTTCAACCTGGCGGCCGCGTTCATTATTTTCCGGGTGCTGGACACCCTGAAACCCTGGCCCATAAAAAAACTTGAAACCGGGGTCCGCGGGGGTTTTGGTATAATTATTGATGACGTGCTGGCTGGAGCCGAGGCGAACCTGCTTGTGAGGCTGGCAGCGCTGGCCGTCTTGAGAGTTTAGCGCCTGGCCCCGGGCCGGATATTCTTATGAGACTTATATTTACCCTGCTGTCCATATTTATTGCCGCTCCGCTTGCGGCTCAGGTCGCCCCCGTCCAGCCCAGCACCGCTGCCGCGACGGGGGTAGTCCTTCCGCCCGACAGGGGCATGGTCATCACGGTGCCGTCCGCGGCGCCCGCGAAAAAGATCGACCCTTCGCAGCCCGTGCGCTATGAAGAGGCGAAAGTTCCGCTCAGCGGCCTGGTAATGATGCCCACCGCCTACAGGGCCAGGGGAAAGAACGCCATCGGCCTGGGCCTGGATCTCAACGCCGCCTACTTCATAGGCCGCCTTTACGGCAAGAACAAGTTGAACTGGACCATAGAAAAAACCAACTACATCGACCGCATCGGCTTGTGGCTGCTCTCGGCCGATTCAAAAATGCAGGTGCAGACCGAGGGGAAGTACCGGCCGGCCATGGCTGCGGGCGTACAGGGCATTTTCAAGTTCCGCGACGCGCCCCAGCCCCCGATAAACGGGACGTTCAACCTTACGGTCAAGGCTACCGGCAATAAAACCGAGACTTTCGCCAACGCCTACATGGTCCTCACCAAGCGCCTGCATCCTAAATTCATAGTCAACGCCGGCTATTCCGACGGGGACATGCCCAAGGTCATCTACGGCCTTTCGGAATTCCTTTCGAGAGAGTCCATAAACCAGACCAACAACAGGAGCCTTACCGCCCCTATCAATATCCCGACGGGAATGCTTTTCGGCGGCATTATGTGGATGCCGAGCTTAAATACTCCCCTGGCCCTGGAAGTAATGGTCCCGCAGGGCGCGCCGATGCAGCCGAAGCTTTTCAACCTGCACCTGGGCTCGCTGCTTAAACTGAATTTCGAGATCTCCTATCTTACTTTCAAAGGCGGCTGGGACCTGCTGGGCATGTTCCAGTTCCGCTACAATTTCCTGCCGAAATGACGTAAGGCCGTAAAAGCAGGCCCACAGACAAAAGAACCGCTCGGCGCGGTTCTTTTTGTTTTATAGTTTCGCGCGGGGAGGTTATCTTGGTTTTAGCTGCTGCAGGTATTTCGCGGCCTGGGCGTGGGAGGGGTTCAGGCGCAGCGTTTCCGCCAGTTCAAAGCGCACTTTTTCCCAGTCCCGCCCCCAGTAAAGAATGGCCAGGTTGTAGTGCGCGTCGGCCAGCCCGGGATTGCGCGTAAGCGCAAAACCGTAGGCCTCGGCGGCGCCCTGCCTGTCGCCCGTCTTCTCGAGCGCGACCCCGTAATTGAGCCAGGCGTAAGCGCTCGCGGAGGCGAGCCCTTCCTTCAGGGCGGGAAGGGAATAGTATTTCAGGCTCAGTGCGAGCAGCCTCTCATAGGTGTCGGCGGAAGCCCGGAAGCAGTCCCTGGCCGCCGGCCAGTCGCCGCGCGAGGAATAATAGAAGCCTTCGTAAAGCGGGGCGTCCGGCAGGTCCCCGTCCAGAAGCGAGGCGAGCCGCAGGTCCCTCAGGGCGCCGGCGTCCAGGCCGCCGGGCCCCGAGCTGCGCCTGATGGCCCCGGAGAGGAAAGCCTGTGCGTACGAAGTTCCGATATCCCTGTCAAAAAAATCCCGGTAGTGGCGGTCCAGCCTTGGGAAGGAGTAAAAAAGCCAGGGCCGGACTTCCGGCGCCCGGGCCCCCGGAGACACCAGGTTAAGAGCGCCGTAAGGCGTCGGGCGGACCGCGCGCGGCAGGTCGGCGTCCATGGTGGCATAAACGCCCCCGGGATTCGCGGCGGCGAGGTTCCGCCACTCGCGCTCGTCGCCGGTATTGAGATTATAAAGCGCCAGGCCGGGATCATAGCGCTTCTTCGTAGCCCTGTACCAGGGGGAACCGCTCAGCCCCTGCGCCACCAGGTTCAGGTCGGGACGCAGCCCGCGCACCGTCTGCATGTACCAGAGAGAAAAGATCTGCACGTCCTTTTTGGCGACCACGACGGAGCCGGGCGGGGCGCTGCGCATCACGTCGGAGGCGTAATCCTCGGCCGCGAACAGCCAGCGCCTGGCCGAACCGTGCGCGCCGTTATAGAACACCAGCGCGGCAGCGGCGGCAGCGGCGATAACGAGCCCGGGAAAAGCGCGCGGCAGCAGGCCGGCCAGGTAAAAGAAACCCGCCGCGGCCCAGAAAGCGGCGGCCAGGTCGGGCAGAAGATAATAGGGCTCGACGATAGCCAACGCGTGGGGGTTGGGAGGCATATTGGCCATGAAAAGGAAAACGGGGCCGGCAAACACGAACAGGGCGGCCAGGGCCAGCAAGCGGCGGCGGGCGCTCTTCCACTCCGCCCAGATCCCGGCGGCGACCAAAGCGAGCCCGAAGCTGAAATTCGTCCAGAGATGCGCGGCGTAATATTTCAGGTTCGGCAGGAAGAGTTCCCCCGGCGCGTAGTTCAGCGAGATGAGGTCAAGCGTGGAGCCGTAGCTTTTGCGGGTGATGACCGCGAGGAAGGTTTTCAGGTCGGCGGGGTGGCTCCAGTCGAAAAGCGGCCAGCCCGACGAGCGGAAGGGCAGGTAGAGGTAGAGCGAAAAACCCAGGAAGAAAAAGCCGGCGGATCTGAGCAAAGCCTTCCAGCCGCCTTCTTTGAGGGAAGGCCCCAGCAGGATCAGCACCGCGGGGGCGGCCAGCAGAAGGTCCATGCGGTTCGCCATCCCGAGGCCCAGCAGGAAGGCCGAAAGCATGATCGCCCGCGAGCCGCGGAGGGATGCGGAAGCCAGCAGCAGCGCGGCGAAAAAGAAATTAAGGGCGTACATCTCGGGCACGCTGGAGACGGTGCGCAGCGTAAAATTGAAGCCGAGGAACAGCGCGGCGAAGAAAGCCGCCAGGGGGGAGAACGAGACCGCGGCCAGCCGCCAGAAAACGAGCACGCCGGAAAGCCCCGCGAGCGCGGAAAAAAGATTGAGCCGCCACGCCGGGTTGCCCAGCGGGATGAGGGAGAATAATTTCGCGGAAATTATGTAGAGCGGGTAACCGGGCTGGTGCGCCACGCCGAGCGTCCACGCCGCGCTGGCCATCTCGCCCGAGTCGCGGTAAGGCGGCAGCACCGGCGGCAGGCAGTAAAGATAAAGCGGGACCAGGATGAGAGCGAGCAGCGCCGCGAAAATAAATTCGGGCGTAAACCTCTTCTCTTCGCCCAGTTTGATTTCGTCCATGACGGGATTTATTTTATAACTTATAAGGCGCCATAGGGAAACACTGAGACAATAAAAGAAGTGAGCCGCGAGAAGCGAAGTCGGGGCCTTCCGCACAATAAAGCTAAAACGTTTTTGGGCGGCCTACAGTGCGGGCCGGTTCGAAAAACGCGTTCGGGCACACCGCGCCCTCACTCACCTCTCGCCCTCGGCGCTACGCAAGCCTCGGGCTCAAGAAGGTTTTTCTCACCGGCCCGCACGGTCTCCGCCAGCAACCATAAGTGAACTCGCAACCCGTGGTGGAGGGGTGACGCACGGACCGGCTTTTTGGGCCAGCCGCGGAAGGTGAACGGCAGGTTTACATCTCGCCTTCCTAGCAGGGGATGGGTGGAGCGGCTGGACCGGAAAGCCGGTTCGGGCGGCAGGACCCCGAACCCTTAGCATCTCGCGGTCCTAAGTAAGCTGCAGTTTCACCTATTTGTTTTTGAGCTGGTCGAGCAGGGCGGCGGCTTCTTTTTTCTGGGAGGGGGAGAGGGCCATCGTTTTGAAATCTTTTTTCGCGCCGGCGAGGTCGCCGAGCTCGGCGCGCAGGCGGCCGCGCAGGCCGTAGTTGAGCGGGTTGGCGGGGTCTTTGTCCATGGCGGTCTCGGCGGCCTGTTTGGCATAGTCCAGTTCGCCGATGCGGTACATCGCCGACCCCAGCAGGTAGTAATAGCTGGCGTAGCCCGAGATCTGCTGCCAGTCCATCGCGGAAGAATAGTCCCACGCCGCGCAGGAAAAATCTCCCAGCGCCTCGCAGGAGGCGGCGCGGTGGAGATAATATTTCGGACGGCCGCCGCTGAGCCGGATAGCCTCGGAGAATCTTTTCAGCGCGCGCTTGTGCAGCCCCTGCGCGGCGTAGAGCATGCCGAGCCGCCACTGCACCACGTGGTTGTTCGGCCTGAGCTTGAGGAATTTAAGGCCCGCTTTTTCAGCCCCCGCGTAATCCTTCAGCTGCTCCAGGCAGAGCAGGCTGAGCTGGTAGCCGTCGACGGCCCCGGGGCTCAGGCTGGAGAAAGCGGCCGCGTCCGAAGCGCAGGCCTTAAATTCTCCCAGCGCGAAATCGGCCTCCGCCCTCACCAGGTACCCGTCGTCGTACGTCGGGTCGTAGACCAGCGCCTTCGTGGCCAGCTCTTTCTGTTTAGCGCGGTCGTCGAAGATCCTGCCGTAGATCAGCGCCTTCAGGACGTGGGAGATCTCCTGGGCGTAACCGAGTTTTATAGCCTTGTCGGCTTCTTCCAGGGCTTCTTTGCCCTGGTCCGCTTCGTAGTAAAGCCTCGCCCGGTAATAATGGAAAAGCGCGTCGTTAGGATGGGCGGCAAGCCGCCTGTCGACCTCGGAAACCGCTTCCCCTAGGCCGCGCGCCGTGACCAGACCGCTTATATCGCTCCAGTCGAGCCGCTCGTCGCGGGCGGCCCCGGCGCGCTGAAGTCCTGAAAAAACGGCCGCAAGCAAAAGCGCGGCTCCCGCCGCGCTGACCAGTATTATCTTGAGGTTTTTGCTCATGGACCTGCTGCTGCTGCCGTATAAATAAAGGCAGGGCTGCCTATTGGGGGGTAGGGTGAGGGAGGCAGCCCTGACGAATTAATTCTAGCACTCGGATTGATTCCTGTCAAGTGGGGGGTGTAACTTTGGTTACAGTCTAAAAAAAAGGAAGCCCCCGGCCCGCCCGTTCCAGCGGCGGCTTCCGGCGGCTGCCCTTGCTGCCTCCCTAACCCAAACCCCGCTAATCCGAGGACATCCCGTGCTGGCCGCTCCATGACTCGATGCGCGCCACCAGCCCCTTAAAATCGAACGGCTTTACGTAATAGGCGTCGGCGCCGGCGGCGAGGATCTTGTTCTTTATATCCTCCGAATCGTAACCGGTCACGGCTATCACCAGCGTGCGCTTGTTGCTGGCCTTGATTATCTCACAGACCTTGAAACCGTTGATATCCGGCAGCATGATATCCAGTATCACCACGTCGGGCTTCTCGCTGCCCACCAGCGATCCCGCCTGGAAGCCGTCGGTAGCGGAGAAGATCTCCCATTTCTTCCGGAAAGTACGGAAGAAGCGTTCCATCAGTTTGAGGAATTTAACGTCGTCCTCCACGATGAGCACTTTTTTCGCGGTATCGATCCGTTCAAGGAGCGCGGTAGGCGCCGGAATTTTATTTTCCTCGAGAAAAGTCTTCAAGTCTTCCGCCTTTATCCGCCGGTGCCCTCCAAGAGTATTGAAAGCCTTTAAGCGTCCGGCATCAACCCAGTTGGCCACGGTGCCCGGCGAGAGCTCCAGCATTTTCGCCACTTCAAAAGTACTGAAAATTTTCTGCCTCATAGATGTATCCTCATGTTGCGATTTTTACGACTTTTGGCCTTTTTCCTATTATAGCATAATGTTCAGCGTTGGCAAGACCCAAATTCCCGGCGGGCCGCGGAAGATCCCGCCCGCGGCCGCATTCCGCCGCCCGTTCCGCCCGCCGCGGACTTCGCCCCGAGCCAGTTGCATTCTTATATATTATTTTTTATAATCATTATTAGGCCGGAATAGAACCTTGATAACGTTTTTTTGGGGGAACCTTGCTGGGAAAAAAAGTGCTCGTAGTGGATGACGACCCCAATGTGGGCCTGCTCATTTCCGCTGTGCTCAAGAAGTACAACTACTCCGTGACAACCTGCTACCACGGGGAAGAGGTTATCGCTTTCCTCAAAGACAACAAGCCCGACCTTATCCTGCTGGACCTGCGCATGCCCGGGATCGACGGCTACACCCTCTGCAAGCGCATCCGGGAAGCCCCGGACACGAGGGACATCCCCGTTATAATCCTGAGCGGCGTGTCCGAAGTGGACGCGCGGGTCAACACCATCGAGCTCGGAGCCGACGACTTCATCACGAAACCTTTCGACGTGCGGGAACTCAGGGCCAGGATCAACCGCATCCTCAAGCGGAAAAGCGCCGATACCGCGCTCAACCCGCTTACCCGCCTGCCGGGCAGCCCCGCCATAGAGGAGGAAGTGACGCGGCGCATCGCCGACGAAGAACCCTTCGCCTTCTGCTACGTCGACGCCGATAATTTCAAGGCCTACAACGACGTTTACGGCTACGCCAAGGGCGACGAGGTGATCAAGCGCATCGCCCTGCTGCTCATCGAAAAAGCGAAGGCCGTAGCGGGCCACGACTATTTCGTGGGACACGTCGGCGGCGACGATTTCGTGCTGGTAACCTCTCCCGAAGCCTGCGAACCCGCGGCCAGGGCCATCACGGAGGAGTTCGACAGGTTCATCCCCGAGTTTTACAACGAGACCGACCGGCAGCGCGGGTTCATAACCACCATGGACCGCAAGAACAAGACGAAAGATTTCCCGATAATGTCGCTGACCGTGGCCATAGTCGCCCCGCACTCCCAGAAGCACTACGCCAAGATCGTAGAGAGCGCGGCGGAACTCAAGCACTACGCCAAGGAACTGGCTTCGAGGCGCGGGAGCATCTTCGTAAGGGACAGGCGCATATGACCGAAGCGGACGATAAGATCACCGGCACCGTTTTCGCGGGCTGCAAAATAATCTGCAAACTGGGCCAGGGCGGCATGGGCTCGGTCTACAAGGCCCACCAGGCGGCGCTGGACAAGTTCGTCTGCGTAAAGCTGCTCGCGCCGGAACTGGCGCGTGAACAGCGCAATATCGATTTTTTCCTCCGGGAAGCCCGCTCGGCGGCCAAGCTCGAACACCCCAACATAGTGCACATCTACAACTTCGGGCAGGAGAACGGCTCCTATTTCATCATCATGTCCTACGTCGAGGGGAAAACCCTCCAGGACCTGGTGGCCGAGAAGGGCCCCCTGCCGGTGAAGGAAGCCACTACGATCATGACCGGGGTCCTGCAGGGCCTGGCCCACGCGCATTCCAAGTCCGTGATACACCGCGACATAAAGCCGGCCAACATCCTGGTCAGCTCCGACGGGACTCCGCGCATAGTGGACTTCGGCCTGGCGCGCAGCATCACCGAGGAGAAGCAGCTTACGATGGCGGGGGAAATGGTTGGCACGGCGTATTTCATGTCGCCGGAGCAGGGCCTGGCGGGGACGGTGGACCACCGCGCGGACCTCTACGCCGCCGGGGCGACTTATTTTTACATACTTACCGGCAGGTACCCTTTCGACGGAAAATCCTCCATCGAAGTGATCCATAAGCATATCGGGGACCCCGTCCCCAACGTGATGCTGATAAGGCCGGACATCCCGATCTGGGCCTGCCGCATCATAGAGCGGCTGATGCACAAGAAGCCCGAGCAGCGCTACCAGTCCGCCGCCGAAGTGATAGCCGACTTCGTTAAATACGGCTCCGACGAAGGCTACACCGAGCCGACTTCGAACGAGGTCACTTTCGATATTCCCGAAGTCACCGCCCGGATGAGCGCCGTGCCGCCGCCGCCGGCCTCGCTGGAAAGATCCGACCCCCAGCCTTCAGACAGGCAGCAGCGGCCTCTCCCGCCGCCGCCGCCCGCCGCGCAGGCGCGGCCGGAGATGATGGCGCCGACGGGTCAGAAACCGGCCCTGCAGCTGGCGGCGCTGCACAACGCCCTGAAAATGGCCGTGCACCTTGCGCTGACGCTTGCCGGCACCGGCTGCTTTATCCTTGCCGGCGCGTCGGGGACCGTTTCAGGCTCCCTCTCTTCTCCTCTTTCCTCGAACCCGGTCACCGCGGCCCTGCTCGCCCTGGCCGGCGTCGTGCTTTACACCTGGGCGCTTTGGCAGAAGCCGCTGAAATTCACCCTGAGCTACACTTTCTTCGCCCTGACCGCGGCCGCGGCGGCCTACGCCGGAGGTGCCTACATACCCGCGCCGCAGGGAGCGGATACGGTGACCAAGGGCTTCCTGGCCATCAAGATAGGCCTAGAGAACGTCTTCTCGGGCGCCAACCTAATAGTCTACGCCCTTTTCCTGTACCTGGCCGCGTCGAAAGCCGTCTTCAAAGGCAACTGGATGATGAAGCTGCTGTCGGTGGCGGCCTACCTGGGCGGGCTCGGCCTCACTTACGTTTATTTCAAGGCCGGGGCGGAAATAAGCCCGGAAAAGATCTGGCTGATGGTCGGCGGCGCGGTAGCCCTGCTCGGCCTGATCGCGGCGCTTACCCAGAAGGAGTTCTCCCTGTTCTTCAACCCGCAGTTCCTTTTCCTCGCGGCTAACCTGGCCATGTTCGCGATGTTCACCAACCCGCAGATCGAGAATATCACGGCCCAGAAAGAGCGGGCTGAAGCCGAGACCGTGAGGCAGACGAACCAGCTCAACCTTCAGAACTACCAGCAGGCCGTCATGGCCGCCCAGACGGAGGTCCTTTACGACGAGGAAGGGCGCCCGCTGGAACCCAAGCTGCCGCCCAAGCCGGAAGAACTGAAGCCGCCGGAGCGCGGCAAACTGCAGAGCCAGGCCAGGATGGAATATTACAAGGAACTGGGCCTGCGGATAAGCGGCACGCTGGCGGGGTCGGCCGGGATAATTTTCATAGCTTTTTTCCTTGCGCTCATGGCCAACGCCTGCTTTATAGAGGAGCTCGCCGCGGCTTACAGGGAAAGAGAACTTTATTAGAGGGGTGACTAAGTGCGAAAATTTATTTTCTCGGACATCTTATGGGGCCTGGCGCTGACGCTGGCCGCCCTCTTTTTCTATTTCACAGGTACGGGTCTTGAGACCGCCGAACTTAAATTTTACGACTTCCGCGCCCGCCTCAGCGCCGGGACTCCGGCGAAGGCCGACATCGCGGTGATAGAGATCAACGACGACAGCATTTCGAAGATAGGCCGGTGGCCCTGGCCCCGCTCCAAGATCGCCGACATGCTGGTCTGGCTCTCCTCCGAGCCGGCCAAGCCCTCCGTAATAGGCCTGAACATCCTTTTCTCCGAACCGGAGAGGAACGGCGACGTCCAGGTGGCCGACCTGCTCAGGACCAAGTATACCGAACTGCTGGCTCAAAAGAAGATAAGGGAAACGGGCAAGGAATCGGAATTCCTGCGCGCCGTCGACCAGGCCAAAAAAGCGATGGACAACGACGCCAAGCTGGCGGAAGCCACCGCCGCAGCCGGCAACGTGGTGCTGCCGCTTATCTTCGACACCGGCATCCCGTCGGGCAAGCCGAAACCGGAGCCCGGGTGGATGAAGCGCCTCGCCCCTTCCATCTCGCATAAATCCGCCTCCGCGGAGATCCCGGAGGAAGGCTCCGGGATAACCACGCCCATAGACGTGCTGGCGTCTTCGGCCGCGGGCGCGGGGCACGTCAATGTTTTCAACGACAGCGACGGCACGGTGCGCAAGGAATACCCGTTCCTCCCCTACGGCCAGAACTTCTACCCGTCCTTCGCCGCCGAGATCGTGCGCGTCAGGCTGGGCCTCTCCCCGGCGCAGGTAACGCTGTCGCCCGGGGAATCCGCCGTTTTCGGAAAAAGCGTGATGCGGCTCGACGCCGCCTCTTCCGCCCTGATCGCCTTCAACGAGAGCAAGGCTTTCAAATATTATTCTTTCTACGACGTCATGACCGGCAAAGTGGTGCCGGAGGCCTTCAAGGACAAGATCGTGCTGGTTGGCCTCACGGCGCAGGGCGTAGGCAGCCTTTACGTGACGCCGACGGACACGGCCATGCCGGCGGTGGACCTTACCGCCAACGTGGTGGACAACATCCTTTCAGGCCGCTTCATCTCGCGCCCCGAGTGGGCCCTGCCCGTCGAACTCGCGCTGATCGCCATAGCCGGCCTTTTCACGGCCTTCGTGCTGCCCCGCCTCAAAGCGGGGATGGGCGCCGTGCTGACGGGAGGGATGTTCGCCGCGCTGCTGGCCGCCGGGATGTTCTTCTTTATCTCCAAGGGCCTGTGGCTGAAGACCCTCTACCCCGCCGCGGTGCTGACGGCGGGCTACATCTTCGTGATCTCCAAGCGCTTCTTCTCCACGGAAAAGAAGAAGGAGCTTATAGAGGTTTCCCAGATCGAGACCAACAAGATGCTCGGGCTTTCCTTCCAGGGCCAGGGCATGCTGGACCTGGCTTTCGAGAAGTTCCGCCTGTGCCCGCTCGACGTGAACATGAAGGACACCCTTTACAACCTGGCGCTGGACTTCGAGCGGAAGCGCCAGTACAACAAGGCCGTGGCCGTCTACGAACACATCTCCGCTAAAGACCCGGAGTTCAAAGACATTAAAGGCAAGATCGACGTGCTGAAAAAGGCCGCCGACGGCGCCGTATTCGGCGGCGTGGGAGGCAAGGCCGGGGGCGCCGAAGCCACCATGATGATGGCCGGCTCCTCCGCCACTCCGATGCTGGGCCGCTACGAGATCAAGAAAGAACTGGGCAAGGGCGCAATGGGCATCGTCTACCTGGGCGTGGACCCCAAGATAAACCGGTCGGTGGCCATTAAGACCATGCGCTTCGAGGAAGGCCTCGAGGAAAAAGCCATGAAGGACCAGAAGGACCGCTTCTTCCGCGAAGCGCAGGCCGCCGGCAACCTGACCCACCCGAACATAGTGAAGATCTTCGACGCCGGCGAGGAGCAGGACATCGCCTACATAGCGATGGAGCTGCTGAAAGGCGACGACCTGAAAAAGTGGGCGACGAAGGACAACCTGCTGCCGACGGAAAAAGCGCTGGAGTACATCGCGCGCTCGGCCGAGGCGCTGGACTACGCGCACAAGAACGGCATCGTCCACCGCGACATCAAGCCCGCCAACATCATGCTCCTGGACGACGGGACCATAAGGGTGGCCGACTTCGGCATAGCCAGGATAACGGAGCACTCCAAGACCGCCACCGGCACGGTGATGGGCACGCCTTATTATATGAGCCCGGAGCAGATCGCGGGCAAAAAAGTGGACGGCCGCGCCGACCTCTTCTCGCTGGGCGTCACCCTGTTCGAAATGCTGACCGGCGAAAAACCCTGGAAGGGGGGAGATTCCATCGGGACCCTGCTGTTCCAGATCACCAGCGATCCGTACCCGGACCCGCTGCTCGTCAGGCCGGACCTGCCGCCCGCGATCGTCCCCGTGATCGACAAAGCCCTTAAGAAAAATCCTGAAGAGCGCTTCCAGACCGGCGGAGAGATGGCCGAGGCCATAAGGGCGGTCATGGCCGGGAAAACCCCGCAGTTCGCTTCCCCGGCGCCCGCGGCTAAACCCGCGACAGCCGCTCCGGCGGCGGCTCCGAAACCGGCGCCCGCTCCCCAGCCCGCCCAGGCCGCACAGCCCAGGCCCGCCGCGGCGCCCCAGCCCGCGCCGAAGCCGGCGCCCGCTCCCGCCGCCGCAAGACCCGCGGCCGTACCTCTCACCGCGCCAGCGGCACTGCCCAAGCCGGCCGCCGCCGCGCCTGCAACTCTTCCCCCGGCCGCAAAGCCGGCTGCCCGGCCCGCCGGCATAGAGCTGGCGCCCAGGACCGGGGTTGAACTGACCCCGGCGGCGGCGCCGAAACCGGCCGCCCCGGCCGCACCTGCCCCGGCGGCCGCTCCGGCAGTACCCAAACCGGCCGCGGCGCCCGCCCCGGAGATAAAGAAACCAGTCCAGAGACCAGCGCAGGAAGGTAATTTCGAAAGCAGTTTCCCGGTGATCTACCCGGAAGAGGATAAGAAATGACTTTTAAAATCGACTTCGCCGCGGCGTCCGACATGGGAAAAGTCCGCAAGAACAACGAGGACAGCTACCTGCTGGCCCCGGAACTCGAGCTTGCCATCGTCGCCGACGGCATGGGCGGGCACAACTCCGGGGAAGTGGCCAGCTCCCTGGCCGTAAAGGTAACCCGCGACAAATACGAATCCATGAAGCGCACCGGCATGAAGCCCAACCCCTACAACGACAAGGTCTCGCTCGAGGCCAACCAGCTCGGCTTCGCGGTCCAGCTCGCCAACGCCGTCATCTACGAAGCCGGGAGCGCCGGGCCGGAGAACAAAGGCATGGGCACCACGCTGAGCGCCGCCCTGCTGGTCGGCTCCAAGCTGGCCATCGCCCATATCGGCGATTCGCGGATCTACCTGCTGCGCGGGGACGCGATGCAGCAGCTGACCGAGGACCACTCGCTGGTGATGGAGCACGTAAAAAAAGGCCTGCTCACCAAGGAGCAGGCCGAGGTTTCCCCGCTTCAGAACATCCTTACCCGCGCGCTCGGCACGCAGAAATCCCCGCCGGTGGACCTGGTCGAGACGCAGCTGGAGGCGGGGGACAGGCTGCTGTTCTGCACCGACGGCCTGTTCAAGGCCGTGAAGGAAGCCAAGCTGCATGAAATGATCAAGCGCCAACCGGACAATGCGAAGATGTGCGCGGAACTGCTGGCCACGGCCAACGCCAACGGCGGGCCCGACAACATAACCGTGATACTAGGCTCGGTCCAGAAAAAGACGCTCAAAGAAACATTAAAGGACATGCTCAGGAAATCCTATGCCTAAATTGATGCTCAAATTTGAAGCAGCTTTTATCCGCGAGATAAAGCTGGACAAGCCGTCTTTCGCCCTGGGGCGGAAGCCGGACAACGACATCGTGCTGGACAACGCCGCCGTCTCCGGGCACCACTGCAAGATGTACGAGTCCGGGGGGACCTGGTTCGTCGAGGACCTCAACTCCACCAACGGGACCTTCGTGAACGGCAGGAAGACCCTCAAGGCCGGCCTGAAATCGGGAGACACCATCAACCTGATAAAGTACTCCCTTGTTTACGTGGACGAGTCGGCGGCGGCCGCCGCCCAGCCGGCCGAAACCCCGCTGCCGCCGCAAAGGCAGAAAACGCCCATGGGCGCGCTGGAAGTGCTGGAGAACCCGGCCGACGCCAGGAAAGACTTCGAACTGACGGGGCTTTCTACCTACATAGGGAAATCCGCGCAGGCGGCCGTGCCGTACAAGAGCGGCGGGCTCTTCGGCGGCGGGCCGGAACTGGCCGTCGTCATAACCATGCGCCCCGAAGGCTACTACCTTAACCCGATAAAGGAAAATTACGCCAAGTACAACGGCAATCCCCTGGCCGAGAAGGTAATGCTGAAGGACGACGACACCATCGAGGTGGGAGCGACGCGCTTCCGCTTCTTCCTTAAGAAATAGGCGGCCCTTCGCCGGACGCCTTCAGAGACCGCCGCGACCCGGCGGTCTCTTTATTAGCAATCAGGCGCGGCGAGTGCTATTGACACCAAATCCGCGCTTTTGGTAAACTAGCAATTGTCAGGTTTAAGTGCTAAATATAATTTCAAGTACAAATCACAGGAGGCAGAAAGTATGGCAGACACAGCGACCAAAATAAAGATCCAGCCCCTCGGCGACAGGCTCATCATAAAGGCCGTCGAAGCCAAGGAAATAAAGAAAAGCGGCATCATCATCCCCGAGACCGCGAAAGAGAAACCGCAGGAAGGCGAAGTGATGGCCGTGGGCAGGGGCAAGCTGAACGAAGAAGGCAAGCTCATCCCCATGGAAGTGAAGACCGGCGACATCGTGCTCTACGGGAAATACTCCGGCACCGAAATAAAGATCAACGATGAAGAATACCTCATCATGCGCGAGGAAGACGTCCTCGGCATCGTGCGCTAACATATAAGGAAGGAGAAAAAAGTAACATGGCTAAACAGATAATTTACTCGGAAGAAGGCAGGATGCGGCTCAAGGCCGGCGTGGACAAGCTGGCCAACGCCGTAAAAGTGACCCTCGGCCCCAAAGGCAAGACGGTCATCCTCTCGAAGAAGTTCGGCTCCCCGACCATCATCGACGACGGCGTGACCATCGCCAAAGAGATCGAGCTTGAAGACCATTTCGAGGATATGGGCGCGCAGCTCGTCCGCGAAGCCGCCTCCAAGACCAACGACATCGCCGGCGACGGTACCACCACCGCCACCGTGCTGACCCAGGCGATCTTCGGCGAAGGCTTGAAGAACATCACCGCCGGCGCCAACGGCACCCAGATCAAGCGCGGCATCGACAAGGCCGTCGTGGCCCTGGTCGAAGAGCTCAAGAAGATGGCCAAGCCCGTGAAGACCAAGGAAGAGAAGGCCCAGATCGCCACCATTTCCGCCAACGACAAGGTCATAGGCGACCTGATCGCCCAGGCCATGGAAAAAGTGGGACACGAAGGCGTGATCACCGTCGAAGAGGGCAAGTCCTCCGAGACCGAGCTGGAAGTCGTGGAAGGCATGCAGTTCGACCGCGGCTACGTCTCTCCCTACTTCGTGACCGACTCGGAGAGGATGGAATGCGTGCTCGAAGACGCGATGATCCTTATCACCGACAAGAAGATCTCCGCCATGAACGATCTGCTGCCCGTGCTCGAGAAGATCGTGCAGACCGGCAAGCAGTTCCTGATCCTCGCCGAGGACCTGGACGGCGAAGCCCTGGCCACCCTGGTGGTCAACAAGCTGCGCGGCACCCTTAAGGGCTGCGCCGTGAAAGCCCCCGGCTTCGGCGACCGCCGCAAAGAAATGCTGGAAGACATCGCCATCCTCACCGGCGGCGAAGTCATCAGCGAAGAGCGCGGCATGAAGCTCGACAAGACCGACGTGAAGCAGCTCGGTTCCGCCAAGCGCATCGTCATCGACAAGGAGAACACCACCATCGTCGACGGCGCTGGCGATAAGTCCGAGATCAAGAAGCGCACCGGCCAGATCCGCAAGCAGATGGAAGACACCACTTCCGACTACGACAAGGAAAAGCTGGAAGAGCGCCTTGCCAAGTTGTCCGGCGGCGTCGCCGTCATCCGCGTGGGCGCGGCCACCGAGACCGAGATGAAGGCCAAGAAATCCAAGATCGAAGACGCCAAGAACGCCACTAAGGCGGGCGTGCAGGAAGGCATCATACAGGGCGGCGGCGTGGCGCTTATCCGCGCGGCCAAGGCCCTGGACAAGGTGAAGGGCGACAACGAGGACGAAATGACCGGCATCAACATTGTGCGCCGCGCCATCTACGCCCCGCTGCGCATCATCGCCGAGAACGCGGGCATGGACGGTTCCATAGTGATCGAGAAGATCAAGAACTCGCCCATCGAGATCGGCTTCAACGCCGACACCCTGGAATACGTGGACGTCATGAAGGCCGGTATCGTTGACCCCTTAAAGGTCACCCGCACCGCCCTCGAGAACGCCGCCTCCATCGCCAGCACCCTGCTGACGACCGAGTGCCTGGTCGCCGACATCCCCGAGAAGAAACAGGGCGCGATGTCCGGTATGCCCGGCGGCATGCCCCCCGGCGCCGACATGTACTAATCGGTACCTAAACAATAAGAACCCCCGGTCCTCAAAGACCGGGGGTTTTTATTTTAGGAGGGGAATGAGGAAACAGCGGTTTGCAAAACTCACGTCGAGATGCGAAGTCGGGGGCCTGGCAAGGGTATGGGCTTGTCGGGTACGGGGTCGGGCACACCGTGCCCGCCCCTCGTCACACTGCGGTGGCCTTTCGGCCACCCGGCCTTCGCGCTATGCAAGCTCAGGCCTCCGTGACGCCCCGCCAAGCCCATACCCTCGCCACCCCTCCGACAAACCGCTGCCACCTTACAGGATACTTCAGGCTAGCGCACTGTGAGTTTTACATCTTTTTTATAGAGAAGATAGAGGAAAGCGAACACCGCGATACAGCAGATTTTCAGGACGAGCAGGCCTGTGGGGTCCCACCAGGCGCCGGTATGCATTTCATAAATATCGGTAAGGCCGAAAACCATAAGATCGAAGCCGGCGAAGAAAAGAAGCTTCATGCGGTAAGATACCGGCTTCCATAACGAGTAGGCCGCACAGGCAAGGCCCAGGGCGCACCAGGTGAAAGCTTCCCACATGTTGAACAGTTCGGGAAGGGCGAAAGAATGCCCGCCTCGGAAAGGCTGAACCAGCGCAAAGCCTATATATTGCGGAGCGGCAATAATAAAGATCACGGGGTTATAACCGCCGCCGGAATGTTTAACCGTCCAGGAATGGGCCAACTCAAAAAAGATGCTGGAGAAAAAGAAATAAGACACCCCAGCGATAGATACCAGCTCCTTGAAGCCCCGTATGGACCTCTCGGGCCTGGCCGACCATTTATAAAACGCATATTCCGCATAGACCACACCGGCACACACCGACAGCCAGACCGGAACAAAAAGGTGCTCCCCGGATGCGCCGGCGCCAAAAGCAAAGAGCAGCGGAAGAACAGCCAGCACACACGCGAGCATAAACAGGACCATCGCGAAAGGATAAAGGAACATCATCAATAGAGCTGTCCCCGCCCCCGGAGCCACATCCCGCATAAAATTCTTTAAGGGAAAAGACATTTGTTATTCACAAATTCCGCATTTCGTTCAAGTGCCAGAGAGTTTCGGCAGGTCAGAATATCTTACTGCCTGCCTGGCTGGAGTAGTTGCGCTTGATCATGGCGACAGCGGGGAACATGTTGAATTTCTTATAGAACTTCTGCAAGTCGGCGTCACAAACAAGGTCTATCATGTAGGCTTTCTTCAATTTCAGCAGCATCCGACGTACAAGCTCCTTCCCGATACCACGATTCTTGTATTCGGGAAGGACTTCAAGAAACGGGATATAAGCGGACAAGACGCCGTCACTGATCGCCGTAATAAATCCGGCCACTCACCGTGTTTCATGATCTATAGCCAGGATCCTGAACGCGCTTTTTCTCAACAACCTGAAATGCACGGCCGCAGAAGGAGGATTCGGCCAATCCACGAAGAAACCCTTCAGCTTCTCCGCCGTCACGCCTTTTAAGCTGTCCTTATATTTGATCATTAGAATACCCGTATCCCACTTGGACTATTTTTTTAGTTTCTCAATAACTTCTAGATCGCTGAGTTGCGGCCCGGTCCAAACAACGACTTTGACCGCACCGGCTTGCTCGACAAGTTCCATGAAGGCTCTTTTCTCTATCTCGGCCATGCCGCCATCAAACTGCTCGGCCGGATGAATAACCGCATATGTGAACAGGGCATGAACAAAAGATCCGCGAACTGCCAATACTAGCGGCTTGAGGCAAGCAAGCGCGGCGTCAAAATCAGCAAGAAGAAGCCTTGGCTGAGAAAAAGCGCCTCTGGCCTCCATCGGCTCTCCATTTGGATTACCAGCGTCACGCACAACAAACCGGTCTTTGAATACCTGGATATAGATATATTTGGAAAACATCCTTACCCCTTTAGCAATTTAGTCCCTACATTGTAACAAACCCATGGGCAGAGGGGAGGGGCGGCCGGGGTGTTGCCCCGCGCACCCTTTGGGGAAGGGGGGGGCCCCAGCCTAATTTTCCCGGCTGGGGGGGAAACCGCGCAACGGTTTCCCATCTTCCAGGGTGCGCGGGGCAACACCCCGGCCACCCCGACTGGACATCTCGCGGTCTTATGCAGCTTCAGGAATTAAGTATTGTGTCCCCCGAATTATGCGGGTTCGGTGGCTTCTTCGGTAGCGGGGGCGGGGGAGAGGGCGCGGAGGCCGTCTTGTTCCAGGGTCAGGCGGCGGCCCAGGCTTAGGAAGCCGAGGCAGGAGACGATAGCTATTGAGGCTACGATGAACCAGGGGGCTTGCTGGAAAGAGGGGCTGAGGCGGCCAATGGCGTTCGAGCCGATGAAGATGCCGACGGAGCTGCCCACCTGCTGGAACACGCCCTGCACGCCCAGGTAGCGGCCCTTCTCGGCCTTAGGCGCCATGTTAGCGCCCAAGGCCTGCAAGCCCGGGGAAACCGCCAGCTCGCCCAGCGTCACCACAACTATTGCACCCACCGCGAAATAGAAAGACCCTGAAAAGCCGAAAGCCAGGTAGCCCACCGCGTAAAATACCGCGCCCAGCGCCAGCCCTGAAGTGATCCGGCCCCGCTCCAGAACGCGCGTCATGAAGTACTGCAGCGCCACCACGATCAGCCCGTTCACCGAGAACAGCAGCCCTATCTCCCGTTCAGAGAAACCCAGATAGTTCTTCGAATAAAGCGAGCTGGAAACCACCAGCTGGCTCATCACCGCGCAGATCGTAAAAGTGAAAAGACAGAAGCGCAGGAAAGCCTTGTTCTTAAGCGCGTTAGCCCCGCCCCTGAAACTCGGCGCCACGAACTTCCCGCTCGCCGCCCCCGGCATATCCTTAATATTAAGCGCCACGATAGCCGTACAGACCGCGAAAGCCGCCGCCGTCACGAAGAACAGCAGCGAATAAGAGCCCGCCGCCAGCAAGCCGCCCAATGCCGGGCCCAGCGCCCAGCCGGCGTTATTTCCCATGCGCAGCAGGCCATAGGCCTTCATGCGGGCTGCCGGGTGGGTATAATCAGCCACCCAGGACCGCGCCGCCGGATGGAAGAAAGAGCCGATGAACATCCCCAGCGGATGAAAAACAAAGATCGCCCAGAGCCCCGCCCCGCTGTAAATTATCCAGGCGATGACGGCTATAAGCAGAGTGCGCAGCCCCAGCGCGAAGATCATCACCTTCCGCCTGCCCACCGCGTCCGAGATCTCGCCGCCGATGAACTGCGCCAGCGACCCGACCAGCATGGAAGACGCAAGGAAGAAGCCGACCCAGGCCATAGGCACGCCGCGGTGCGAGCTCAGGTAGACCGCGAGGAAGGGGAAAGAGATAGCGTAGCCGGCCGTCATCAGGCCTTCGGCGGAAGCGAGTATCCAGAAACCGGGAGGCAAAGCCATATATAAATAATAGCATTTGGCCGCAGGGGATTCGCGAAACTACTAAATATTCCACTAGGAATACAAGTGGATTTTTGCTAGAATAGTATTAATCCCAATGCCAACCGCCGAACTAACACGCAAAAGCGCGCTCCTTTCCAATTTTCAGAACATAACAGGCAGGATAGCGGCCGCTTGCGGCAGGATCGGCGCCGCCCCTTCGACGGTCGAACTCCTGGCCGTGACCAAATACGCGGCTGACGAAGACGTAAAACTCCTTATAGAGGCCGGCGCGCTAAAGACCGCCGGCGAGAACAAAGTGCAGGACGCCCGGGCTAAATGGGCGACCGGCCCCCTTGCGGCGTTCAGATCGCGCGTTAACCTCCATTTCATCGGCCACCTGCAGACCAACAAGGCCAAAGCCGCTGTAGAAACCTTCGACTGGATAGATTCCATAGACAGCCTTAAGATAGCGGCTGAGATAAACCGTCACGCGGCGGCCCTGGGCAGGATAGTGCCCGTGATGATACAGCTTAAGCTCAACGACTCCGCAACGCAGTCAGGCATCTCCCCGGAAAAAGCGGGGGAACTGCTGGCGCAGCTCAGGCTCCTCAGGAACCTGGAGCCGCGCGGCTACCTGGGCATAGCCCCGGCCAACGCCTCGCCCGCGGAGCTCAAAGCGGTGTTCGCGGAAGCTAAGAAGATCTTTGACCGCGACTTTCCCGTCGCGGCCGGCAGCCCCCGGAATTACTTGTCGCTCGGCATGAGCGGGGATTACGAACTGGCTGTGGAGGCGGGTTCGAACCTGCCCAGGATAGGGAGTTCACTTTTCGCCTAGCGGTAAGCCCTCCAGGGGAACAGCGGCGGAGCCAGCCAAGGGCCGCGGCAACAGAGAGGTGGGGACATGATCGTAAAAGTCAGAGTCATACCTAACTGCGAAGATAATGAAGTCGTTTCACGCATCGGCAGCGTACTGCGCGTAAAGATATGCGCGCCCGCCGCCGACCTTAAGATAAACCTGCTCCTGCGGGATTATCTTTCGGAGTTTTTCGAAGTCCCGGCCAAGCTGGTCAACATCATCCGCGGCGCCAAAGGCCGCGAGAAGACCGTTGAAATAACCGGCAAGACCGAGGAACAGCTGAAGAACCTGCTGGACTCCATACCGTAAAAGATGATACCGCCGCGCCTTAAATTCTCAACCAAAGGCCTGCAGATCCTGGACCAGCGCCTGCTGCCCGACAGGATCAAATACATAACGGCAAAGAACGCCGCGCAAACCGCAGCCGCCATAAAAGATATGGCGCTGCGGGGCGCGCCGCTTATAGGCTGCGCGGCCGCTTTCGGCTTCGCGCTGGAACTGCGCCGCCTCCGCCCTGCTTCCGCCGCCGGGCTGATACGCCTGGCGCACAGGACCGCTTCGCTGCTCAAAGCCGCCCGCCCTACGGCCGTAGCCCTTTTCTACGCCGCGGACCGGATGATGAACAAAGCGGTTGAATTCTCGGCGCGGAACCCCGGAGACTTCTCCGCCGCGACGGTGGACGAACTTCTCAGCGTTATCGACCGGGAAGCGCGCCTTGTCACCTCAGAGGACGAAGCCGCCTGCCTGGCCATGGGGAAACTGGGCGCCGCCCTGCTGCCGAAGAACTGCGTCATCATGACGCACTGCAACGCCGGAGCCCTGGCCACCATGGGCATAGGCACCGCCGTCGGCGTCATCACCGCCGCCCACAAGCTGGGCAAGATAAAGCACGCCTATTCCTGCGAAACCCGCCCCTACCTGCAGGGCGCCCGCCTTACCATCTGGGAACTGATGAGGGAAGGCGTGCCGTCGGAACTCATCACCGACAATATGGCCGCCCATATCATCAAGACCTGCGGCGTCAACGCCATAGTAGTGGGCGCCGACCGCATCGCCTCCAACGGCGACACCGCCAACAAAATAGGGACCTACGGCCTGGCCGTAATAGCCCGCCACCACAAGATCCCTTTCTACGTAGCCGCGCCCACGCCCACCATAGACATGGAAGCCCGCGACGGGGGGGCGATACATATCGAAGAGCGCTCCACCGAAGAAGTCACCTTCATAAAAGGCTGCCGCATAGCCCCCAGAGGCGTAAAAGTGCGCCACCCCGCCTTCGACGTAACCCCCGCATCACTCATCACCGCATTGATAACCGAAAAGGGCGTAATAAGCCCCGTCACCCGAACCAACATCAAGAAGAACCTAGCCAATTAACAGAAGCCCGGGCTGACAAGGGGACCGGGTTAGCAAAACCTTATTGAGCCCGAGGCTTGCGTAGCGCCGAGGGCGAGAGATGAGGGAGGCCACGGTGTGGCCGACCGCGTTTTGCGTTCCGGTCCCCTTGGCGGCCCGACCCCTGCGCTCTCCGCCCGACCCGAACTTAAACTAAGCTGTAATCTTCCTGTAACACCCCTTTGGTATCATTTAATTATGCCCGAACCGATTTTTCGTTATTACGCCTACATCAAAAAGTCCATCCGCGGACCTTTTTATCCCAAGGACGCAGCAATGCAGCCCGGTTTCACCCGCGCCACCCTAGTCTGCCCCGAGAAAGCCCTCGGCCAGTGGCACGAAGCCTCCCTCGAACCCGCTTTCCAGTCCCTCATCGAGAACCCGCCGCAGGCCCCCACCAAGCCCCGGCCCCCGATGACCGTCGAAGCCGCCGAGGAAACCGCGTCCCGCTCCCTGCTCGAAAAAGCCATCGGCAAGAACGCCCAGCTCGAGAACGACGTACGGGACCTGCGCAAGTCCTACCATTCCGAAAAATACGCTTTCGAAGAAGCCCTCAAGAAGAAAGACGGCGAGATCAGGGCGCTCACCGAAAAACTCAAGCGCTCCATAGAGAACGCCCAGGCCGTGAAGGGGGAACACCCGTCGTGGGAAACCCTCTACAAGACCATCAAGAAACGCTCCGAGGAAAAGCTCTGCGAAGCCACCTCGGCCCTGGCCGAAAAGATGTCCGAAGCCGCCCACCTCAGGGAGCGTCTGCAGACCGAAGCGGAGCACAACGCCGCCGCGCTGCGCAAGGCGGACGAAGCCTGCGCGCAGAAGATCTCCCTCATGGAAACGGAGCTGCATGAGCTGAAGTCGCAGGTCGAAGAAAAAGAAATGCTGGCCGCCACTTTCCGGGACAACGTCACCTCGCTGGCGGGCAAGAACGAGGAGTTCCAGCGCATCATGTTCGACGAGCGCCGCGACTACGAGGAGCAGTCTAAAAAATACTGCGAAGAGATAGGCCGCCTGCGCGCCGACATCAAATGGCGCGACCAGGAGATGGGCAAGGTCCGCGAAGAGCTCTTCGAAGCCGTCAACCGGATAAAAGAATTCGAGGCCGTGGACCATATCAAATCGCGCGAGCAGGAAGAGCTTTACGGGGCGCTGAGCTCCAAGCTCAAGCTGCTCGCCGGCTATTTCGAGAACCTCGAAGCAAAAGTAAAATTCGCCTTCAAAAAAGCGTAAGCTCCGACCGGCAGCCGGCAGCGCGCGAAAACGCGCGTCACCGTCCGCCGGCCGCCTTTTATCCGGCGCCCCCGCTATCCGCCCATAGCCCCGCCCGAACTTGGTATAATTAATCTTAAATATACGCGGCGGAGAGTCCCGTTCCGCGTCACGAGGAACGGGACAATATAATTCCTCCTTGTTGCCGTTGTCGGGAGACGAGACTGATGAACATTACCTTCAAACAACTTATAATAGCCGGCGGGCCGATACTTTTCCTGCTGGCCGGACTTTCGATCTATTCCATAGCCCTCATCTGGGAGCGCTGGTCGGTTTACAAGCGCACCCTGAACGGCATGGACGACCTCCTGCACAAGATACAAGCCCTGCTGAAGACGGGCGAAGTAAAGCAGATCGCCGAACTTTGCACCAGGGCCAAGAGCCCGGCGGGGGACATAATCCACAAGGTCATGACGCATTACGGCAGCCCGCTGGAGAAAAGGGAGCTGGCGGAAAAGGCGGTGGAGTGGCACGTCTCCAGGATGGGGAAAAGCCTCACCGCGATAGCCACTATAGGCAGCATAAGCCCCTTCATAGGCCTTTTCGGGACCGTGATAGGCGTGATACGGGCCTTCAGGGACCTTTCGATGTACGCCGGGGCCGGCCCGTCGGTGGTCGCCATGGGCATAGCCGAAGCGCTGGTCAACACCGCGGCGGGCCTGTTCGTGGCCGTCCCGGCCATAGTCGCCTACAACTATTTCGCTCACAAGGCCAACGATTTCTCCAGCGAGATGAACTGGATCACCGAGCAGGTCATAGACCGCTCCTCGCCCAGGGAACTGAGCGGGGTAAGCTGAGAACTTATGCGCGTACATTCGGCAAAGAAAAAGATAGTGGCGGAGATCAACATGATCCCGCTCATCGACATTTCCCTCATCCTGCTCATCATCTTCATGGTGATCACCCCTTTCCTGGTGCAGTCGCAGATCCAGGTGAACCTGCCGAAAGCCTCGACGGGGACCAAGGGCGGGGACGAGAACGTCCTGAAAGTCCAGCTGGCCGCCGACGGGAGCATGACCGTGGACGGCCGGCGGGTAAAGTTCCAGAATCTCGACAAAGAGCTGATGCTGCGCTTTTCGAAGTCCTACCAAAAGACGGTGCTGGTGGAGGCCGACAAAACGGTGCCGGTGGAACGCGTGGTGGCCGTGTTCGACGCGGCGAAAAAACTCGGCGCCGGCAAAATAGGCATAGCCGTAAAGCCCGAGAACTGAACCGAAGCCAAAGAGTTTCGACATGCGTCCTTACCTTCTCTATTCCTCCTCCGCCCACTTCCTGATCCTGGCAGTTTTTTTCTTCGTGTCCCGCCACTCCCTGCTCCAGAAGCCGGAGCAGGCTTATTACATCGATTTTATCGGGCCCGACAAAGTGGTGACCATGGAGAAAGCCGCCGCCGCCGAAGGCGGCCCCGCGGCGCCCGCCGCCAAGGGCGCCCAGGCTTTCCAGGCCGCTAAGACCGCCAAGGCCGCGGACAAGACCGACGAGGACGACTTCTCCTCCGGGGCTCTGCCCAAGCCGAGCATCCTCTCCAGCGGGGCCAGGCTTTTCGACGAAGAAAAAGCCGCCGGGGCCTCCGGCGAGAGCGGGACCCCGCTGACCACCGACGCCGCCAATTTTCCCTATCCCTGGTACATAACCCAGGTGCGCGAAGCCCTCTGGAACGCCTGGACCGAAAAGATGCCGTCGGGCGGCCGGCTGCGCTGCACGGTGCGTTTCACGATAAACCGTAACGGCTCGGTCAAAGGGGTGGGCGTGGAGAAATCCTCGGGCAACCGGCTCTTCGACGCCGCCGCGGAAAGCTCCGCGCAGGCGGCGGCGCCCTTCGCCTCCCTGCCCGACGATTTCTATGAGGACCGGCTTACGGTGCACGTAGAGTTCAAGGCCATGGACTAAGTCCGACCAACTATGCCGATAAGCGCGTACATACTTATAGCCGCCGCCCTCCACCTGGGAGCCTTTGTCTGCTACCCGGAAAGCGGCCGTTTCGGCTTCACTTTCCTTTATCTTTCGATAATACTCTGGACGGCCTTCTCTATTTTCGTGAACCACGCCGTCTCGAACGCGGGGACGGCCTGGAAGGCGGCCCTGGCGGCGACCTTCACCCTGATGTGCGCCTTCTCCGCGCTTTCTTTCCTGCCGCAGAAGGACGGGGTCAGCGCGCTGAAGAAAGTCACGTCGGGCAGGTATCCCGACAAAAGAGCGCTTTATTTCGGTCTGCTGCGGCTGGGCGTCGACGCGCCGGGACTCCTGCCGCCGCAAAAAGAGGAGCCGCTTCCGTGACGCTGACAGTTAAATTGCCGGCCGCAGGCCTGCTGCACGCGGCGGCGAAGAAAATTAAAATATGAAAACGATAGCTATCACCGGGGGGACGGGATTCGTGGGCAGGGCGCTTTCGAAAGTCCTGCTGGAAAAAGGCTTTGCCGTGCGCGTGATAACCAGGAAGCTGCCCGCGGCGCCGCTGCCGGGCGCGGTCTATGCCGAAACCGATTTCTCCGACGTGGAAAGCCTGAAGCGGGCGCTTGCGGGCGCGGACGCCGCCGTGCACCTGGCCGCCGCGCTTTTCTGCCGCTCTAAAGGGGATTTCCTGCGCGCGAACTCCGCGGGGACGGCCAACCTCGCGGCGGCCGCCAGCGCCACTCCGGCCCTTAAGAAACTGGTTTATATCTCCAGCCTGGCCGCGGGAGGCCCCTCCACGGCCGTTTCGCCCAGGACCGAAGCCGAAAAAGAAGCGCCGGTTTCATTTTACGGACTGAGCAAACTGGAGGGGGAAAAAGCCGTTAAAGGGTTTTCGGGCTCTTTCGTCATCCTGCGCCCGCCTATAATTTACGGGAAGAAGGACGCCGGTCTTTCGAAGATAGCGGAGTGGGTGAGAAAAGGCGTGATGGTGAACGCGGGCTCGGCCGGCGGCCGCTTCAGTTTCGTCTACCTGGACGACCTGGTGAACGCCATCGTTGCCGCGCTCGAAACGGAGAAATTCGACGGCGGAACTTTTTATGTCTGCGAGAACCGGTCCTACGAGTGGAAGGAATTCATAGCCATGCTGGCCGCCGGCATGGGCGTTAAGATGCCGCTCATGCTCTCGCTGCCGCCCTGGGCGGTCTATGCCGTAGGCTGGCTCTATGAAACCGTCACCGCGCTGGCGGGCGGCGAGCCCATGATGAACAGGGACAAAGCCAGGGAAGCTTCCGCCCCGAACTGGACCGCCTCCCCGGGCCTTTGGGAAAAGACTTCCGGCTCGGCCAGGTGGACGCCCCTGGAAGAAGGCATAAAGAAAACTTTCAATTGACGGTTCCCCCGCTTATATTTTTATATAATAACTAACGTCGTCAGCCTGGCAGAAGAAGCTGGCGCGGCACAAGATGGAGAGGTGGCCGAGCGGTTGAAGGCACCGGTTTGCTAAACCGGCATACGGGGTAAACCCGTATCAAGGGTTCGAATCCCTTCCTCTCCGCCATTTTTTTGCTCCGCAAAAAAATGGCGCAGTGTCCGGGGTGGCGCAGGATAGTAAAGTCCACCCCGCCATTAAGAGCAAAAATGGCGCGGTGTCCGTAGTAAACGCAGGATAGCGTAGTCCACTCCGCCATCTATTTTTTATTTCGCAAAATGGCGCAGTGTCCGGGGTGACGCAGGATAGCGTAGTCCACTCCGAAGTTTTTTTAAAAGCCTTTACGGCCCTGGGTAGGCTGTAAAGGGATGGCGGTCGGTTGCAGGGGGGACGTTCAAGATGGATGTCCAAAAAGAACTTATAACGCCCCGCGTTCCGGGGAAGTCTCAGCATGGCCCGGGAAAGGGCATATTCTTCGGCAAAGAGGCCGGT
>Ga0208789_1000574_pt1 | contig 31807 bp, 12 predicted proteins | sample Methanotroph_Enr_FD_187368 | JGI IMG/M metagenome (GOLD analysis project Ga0208789, IMG submission 187368) | Enriched soil microbial communities from Old Woman Creek wetland in Ohio, USA - Methanotroph_Enrichment_5 (SPAdes) (version 2) | ecosystem: Environmental > Terrestrial > Soil > Wetlands...
GTAAGTAGCTGTGCTATAGTGAAATCTCGCAACCCCATTTACTCCAGACAGAGCCTGCCAGTAAGGTTCTATCCACAAACGGTCGTCACCATGTTTTATAGCCATAATTCCATTCTCCTCATCGCTCCACACAAAATCAGGCTGCCCGTTTGTCATTGGTAACTTAGCTCCACTGCCAGTTGCATTTTTAATTGATTTGTAATCTTCAAACAAATTCAGGTTGGTTACCGAAGACGCATTCAATTCCTGAAAATAGGAGCCATCATTCAACCATTGTTTTGCATAAGCAATCAAATCGGGATCCATAGCTGTTGCTGTAGAGTAAAGTCCACCGGTATCGGCAATTCTTTCACCGTAAGCAAGCTGATTGGCATAATCCCCATCACATTCCGTAACACCACGCCATGAAAGTATGCCAATTCCTTCCATTGCCCAATTATAGCTGGAACCATTTTGTTGAAGAGCTGGCCTGCGGAAAGCAGCACGGGCTTTCATCATTTTGATAGTTTGCTGTCTGAATTCTTCATTCCCCGTCATTCTATAAAATTGAGCCGGGAAATAATAAATCTCTCCATAATTTGTTCCACAATATCCCCATTCACGACTTAACCCTTTTTGCGTAATCTGATAGTAGTTAGAGCCATAAAGTTTATTACTTCCGCCGTTGGCTAAATCCGGTCCTAACCAGGGTAAAAGTCCAACCGCTTCCTTCAAATAGCGCTGGGCATCTGTTTCTGTAAACGCACGGCTATCACCCAAAGCCAGTAATCCTTTGTTTGCTTTATAAATAGATGCGTTCGCCCAACATTGCTGATTTGTTATGGTTCTTCTGTTAGTGATACGACCATAATCACGACTGGCGACAAGGATATCACCCCATGCCTCACGACGGGTCTTAGTACCACCTTTATAAGACACACTCACATCCAAAAAATTCTGAAGTTGCTCTCTTAAAAGATAAATGGAATAACCTAAGCATCCAAACTGGCCTCCCCAGCTGTCATTGCCTCCAGCCGGCGATACAGCATTGCTATCGGCATAATACTGATTGACGTAAAGGTCGATAATCGTAACAACCTTTTTGACAACAGTCGAACTTTTATATCCAACCATATTGGGAATAAAGTAGGATTCTGCTAAATACTCCGGATTCCAGACTGTGTAATTATCAACAACATTGGTTTTTGACAATACATTATTTATAGCATTATTTACTCTTGTATAATAAGAACCTCCGGAACTTAGAATTGATTCTCCAACTGAAGAATTCAGCGTTGTGGCAGTTGGAATGCTACCATTCACTTCACCGGAAACATCAAGCATGGGTTGTGTATGAGAAAACGCTTTATAGATTCCTCTTGAAGGTGCATCCATTGGGTATTGATAATTACCTCCTGCCGAAACCAAACCGCTACCAAAATCGTAAATACGTCCTATAGAAACAATTTTAATGGTCAACGAGGTCTTGCCTTTAGTGAATTTTAAAGGCAACATGGTTGTAGAGTAAAAGAAACGACCCGGCAGCGGGGCTTTTCCTCCATCGAGACTTAACGCTGTATAATCAGACTCATGACGGCCACCAACAATATAATTTGTGCCATTAATTGGAATATAAAGGTAGAGACGTCCCATATTCGATGCATGGGTAGCCTCATCACCTCCCCATAGTTTTACAGTAACATAGTTTCTTTTTACCGGATCAACTTTTATGGTGAAAGTCATATCACCACCATAAATGCCCACCGTTGGCAATGGGTTGCACTGACGTGCTGACTGACTGAGCGAACCAGATATTACGCTGGTACTGTTTGTTGAAAAGCTATGAGCTGATTCGGAAGTAGTATTTCCAAATGCAATAACATCAAGAGTAGATGATGTGGCTCGTAAATTTGTTGCAAAAGCAATGAAGCATAATGCAACTGCCATTTTAATTTTCAGTTTTGTCATAATGTTATATGGAAATTCTAGGATTTAATTTTTGTGATAAGAAAGTATTTTTAATCGGTCAAAGAAAATTAGTCAAATAAATAGCTAGTAAATAGGGTATCTGAAAAAAACATCAAAATCAGTTTTTGAAGCAAATGAGATATTTACAATGCCCTGTTGACTCATTTATTTTTAAACTTCGGATATTCCAGAACATCTTTTTCCCTACAGTTTATTTCGACCGGCTATCACAGCCAAACAGACTTACAATCCACTGGGATCAACAAAAAGCACGCGGAAGAACATTGGTCTCTGAAGAAACTACGTTATGGATCTGAATCTACCACTATCATTCCGCGGCTTTAAGTACCACCAAATTAACAAACAGATATTCAAACATCAAACACTCATTTATTTTATGTCATATCACGAATAAATGCGAGTATGTATTAACCCTATAATAAACTCGTAACGCAACAATCAAACATTAATAAAAAAACTGGAAACCATAGGCACTCCAGTTTTTTTATTAGAGGTAACGAATAAATCTATTTTGATTTAATAAACCAATTCTTCTTATCCGATAATATCCCGAAGTAATGGTTGTAATTATCACTATGCTTTTGAGCAACTTTCTGAGCTAAGAATTTAGTTTGGTTATCTCTCCGAATAGAAATACGCATCAAATCCTGAAAACGGTTTCCTTCAAAAGCTGTTTCGAGTGCCAGCTCATCGCAAATAGCATTTTCTACATATTCAACAGAATCCATATTAAGCAGCGCTAAACTTGCAGAATCAGGTATCGTATAATAGGTATTATACTCAGATGATCCACTTCCCCTGCTATGTATGCCTGTATTTGCAAGTGTATTTGCAAGGGGGTTAACAGTACTAAATATTGTAACAAACGAAGCCTTATCTGCTAATTCTTTATGGGGTACTCTGTTAAATACTGAATCAAGAGTTTTACTATTAAGACCATATTTTAAAGTTGCAAATGCCAATCCGGGTTTACCTGCTCGATTAACAGCCTCAGCATACCGAAGATACAACAAGCCCGCACGATAAATCGGGAACACTTTGTTAGAGAATTTGGTTATTATGGTATCAGTGGAATTAGTATTCATTGTTCCGAGAACAGATTTTATTCTCAAATCACCTTTAGTAAACTTAGATGTATTGTTAGTAGTTGTGTAGAAACAATAATCCTGATTATTAGATAAATTGTTATAATTAGCTGACGCTTTTAATTCGTAATTATTAAACATTGAAAAAAGACTACTTGACACTCCATCGTAAGTTGAACTGGCAGGTTTAAAAATCGAAATCAGTTCAAAACTACTTGTTGAAAATAAAGAAGTCCATGAGTTGAAATATCTTGTAAAGGTATCATCCGTCCAACTATTAGCATAATTACTTGTAGCTACATTTCCATAAACCATTGCTTCTGCATATTTTGTTGCAGCTGCACGATAGTATTCAGTTTCTCTGGTAAAACTTGCCTTCCAAAGATATAAATCACCAGAAAGAATTAAAGGATTAATAAACAAACTAATATCAGAAGACAAACCATTTAATCCATCATATCGTGGATAATCAACCTGCCTCAAGAGTTTAATTGTTCCGACTTCAGTTATCAGTGTATCAATAAGTTGCTCCAAAGGCAATTCATTAGGAACTTGTTCCAAGTCTGTTGTAGAGAGTATTGGATTTCGGTAATATACAGCCGAACCAAAGTTTAACCCTATTTGTAAATAAGTCCAGGCTCTAATGGCTTTAGCAACCTGAACCTCAGCCGAAAGAGTCTTTCGACCCCTTACCGAAATACTAGTATCTGCTTTCTGAATAAAATAGTTGCAGTTATTAATCACTGAATAATAATCCTTGGTATCAGCATAAGTATTCGTGGCATTATCGACGGTAAAATTACTTATGTCACGCAAATCACCAGTTGTAGTAGGCGTAACATCCATAAGGTCGGCCCGTAGCTCCCCTAACAAGATTGTTCTGTCAGTCAATTTCCCAACTTTAGCAAGAATTCCGACAATCGAGAAAACTGTATCGTTGGGCGAATCAATGTTATGATTGTCAGCTGATAAATATTGACTCGAATCCGTAGTCATATAATCACTACAGGAAGTCATTGGAAGTATTATTCCTAATAGAACGAGTACTTTTATTATTGAAAAAAACTTATTCATATATTCGTTATTTACACTATACATAATTAGAGATTGATTTTAACTCCTGCGTAATAGCTTCTACTTTGTGGCAACAATCCGGTATCTATACCCCGATAGAAGATATTGTTCGATGATGAGAATTCCGGATCCATCCCAAGATATTTAGTCAAAGTCCACAGGTTGTTGAATGAAGCCCAGATTGTAATTCCTTGCAGAAACGAAATATTTTTCACAGGCATATCATACGATAGTTCAAGGGTTTTAAATTTCAAATAGGAACCATCTTCTATCCAACGGTCAGAAAAACGATTATTCGCTTTTGGGTCGCCATATTCCGATTTAGGGATATCAGTTTTCTGCCCTTCGGCCAACCAACGATTATTCATAGCAACAGTTTGATTGTAGAATGTACTTCCGCTTTCGAGTTGGGAACGTAAATAATTATACACATCATTTCCATAAGAATAATTGAAGATAGCTCTCAATCCAAGATCTTTATATTTTACTCCAAGATTGAAAGTACCAAACAAATCTGGATTTGGATTGCCAATAACTACTTTATCATTTTCATCTATTATTTTATCATTGTTCTTATTTACAAAGCGAATATCTCCAGCTTCCAACGGCAGCAATGCGTTTGTAGCTGTTCGAACAGACAACCCATCAAGCTGAGCTGCGCCAACAGTGGCATAAACACCATTGGTTTCATATCCGTAGAACAATCCCATTGGCTGGTTTTGTGCAGTCAGCACTTCAGCCCGGTATAGCGTTGTACGATAATCTCCATTAGCCAACTTCAAAATCTTGTTTTCGTAATGAGAAACAGTAGCACCCAGCGATAAAGAGAAATCTTTTTGTCTAACAATGGTTGCATTAAACCCGAGTTCGATGCCCTTGTTTTCGAGCTTACCATCATTCACCCAATACGATCCGACACCACTATAACCCGGCGCATCTTTCAACGTAAGAAGATTATCTGTTGTGTTGTTATACAAATCAAATGTTATGGAAAGACGGCTATGCAACATGCTGGCATCAAAACCAACATTTCTTTTTGTGACTGTTTCCCACTGGACAGCAGGGTTACCTAAGTTATTAATCTGAATACCTGTAGCAGTTCCTGAGTATTGTATCGCTCCCAAATATGTTCTGGCGGCAGTACTTTCTATATCATCATTTCCAGAAATTCCGTACCCTCCTCTGAGTTTAAATTGATCGATGAATTTGATATTCTTCATAAATTTCTCGGAACTTACTAACCAAGCTGCATTGATCGAAGGAAATACAGCCCAACTTACACCCAGTGCCTGAACACCGGAGTTTGTCTGACGCCCAAATCTGGAACTCGTCTCAGCAGAAGTTGCTACCTCCGCAAAATACTTATCCATTAAACTATAGTTTATAATGCCATAATAACTAACCAGTTTATAAGGTTCATCAATACCACTCACGGTTTTATACTTTAATGAAGTGGATATTTCTTTTACCTGATCACTACCTGTATTGTGTCCAAATGCAGATTCTGTTTGATATGCATCATTTAGCAGTCGTAATCCTGTATTTAACTCAAAAGAATGTATGCCACTGTTCATCTTCCAGTTCAACCTGGAATCGTTGAAAATAGATATCTGATGTAAAAACTGAGTCTTTACATAATTATCCGAAATAAAATTATTGTCTAAATCAAAATACGGTGCAACACCATACATTGGACTAAATAGATTCTCAGAAATATTTTTATCCGTATAACTTAAGCGACTTGATAAAGTAAGATTTTTATTAATTTTTAACTGAGGAACAATCGACATACTAAAATTCCGTTGTTGAGACACCCCAACTCCCTTATCTATGACACTATATGGATTAGATATATTTAAAAAATCATAGTCTTCAAGATTAGACGTAATATTTTTCGCATTATCGTATTTATACGGATTGAGAAACGGAGACTTAATCAACGAAAGAAAACCGGGTGAATTAATCTGGGAAGAAATACCATCAGTAACACCATCATTTCTCATCGTTCTGTCTACTTGTGAATAAGCGATATCGAATGACACCTTTAAATTTCTGATCAACTCAATATCCGAATTGAATCTGGCGTTTATACGGCTAAAATCATTTTCCTTAATCGTGTTCAATGCTCTGGAGTATCCCAACGACAAGTTATACAATGCAACTTCATCACCACCATTGACACTCATGTTATAACTTTGAACTGGAGAATTCCGGTATATACCATCAGCCCAATTGGTATTGTTATGATATTGGTTGTAAAAAACAAAATCGGGGTTATTGTTTAAAAAATATTGACTTGAAATTGAATTTCTTGCATCTTCATTTTTAAGAATATCGTTAACGTAAGTTCTGTACTGACTCGCATTCATCATAGGGATAACAGTTGGCTGTGTATTATACCCTAATGCTGTTGATACACTAATCTGGGTAGCCTGACTTCTTCCTCTATTTGTATTAATCAGGATGACACCATTTCCTCCTTTTGACCCCCAAATAGAAGTCCCATCCTTTACAACACTAATAGACTGTACATCATTAACATCTACCGGAGAAAAGGGATTGAAAGAATTACCAAGATGTATCGATTTTTCGCTATCCCGGTTATCAAAAATCACTCCATCAATTACAATCAAAGGCTGATTAGTTGCATTGATTGAGTTTATGCCACGTAGCAGCATAAACAATCCGGAAGAATGAGCACCGGAGTTGGCCGTTACATTAATATCACCTGCAAGCTGATTGACAATCGCTCTATCAACAGTGTTTGAATTCAAATTATTATTCAAATTTAGTGTTTTGATTGATGTAGAGATTGAAGATTTCCTCCTTGCTCCAAGAAAATTCACTTTGTCATCGAAATAATTGTCACTCCCAATAGGTAGAATCCCAATGGTCTTATCTTTTTCTCCCGGATAAAGAACTATTTCTTTATTTTCGTACCCGGGCGCAGATATTAACAATGTTCGACTACTGATAGGATAAAGCAATCCAAACTTCCCATTATCATCTGTCATAGCAGAGCTAGCCATATTGATTGTCTGAATCTTAGCCCCTACAACTTCTTTTTTCGTGATAATATTTACCACTTTCCCTGAAATAGAATCAGTCCCTATTTTAGATTTACTATAGTTCTGTGCATACGTTGGGACAATACCTATAGCCATTAAAAATACCATTACTCCTTTATGGAGTATCCCAATTTTGCATATATGTCGGTCAATTCTCATATTCTATTTTCGAATAGGTTCTAATATTATAGCATCAATTAACATGTCTCTTGTGTAAGTGGCTGACTCTTTAGATGTTGCTACGTTGCTTACTTTTAGCTTTACGTTTGGAGTAACAAATCCATATTCACTGTATGGGAAAGCCATCTTGGATACTATCAGCACTTTTGATACTTGGTTTGCCGATATAACTTTTGTTGAAATTGACTTAGACAAGACAGTTCCAGCCTCCGTTCTATAATAAAATGTAAAAGATACTTTCCCTGGTTTGGGATTATCTGTCATCAAAATATTGGGAGCAAAAACACAATAAATGTTATACGCTGCTCCATACATCAACGTAGAATCGGGATTTAGTTTTCCTGATAGTGTATTCGGAATATCGAAGGTAATATATTGATTAATACTTGTATAAACTGGTGATACCTGTGTATACCTGTTTTTTGAAATAGCAATCGTATCTGACCCTGAGTAAGTTCTATCAATTACAGAAGCAAAACTAGGATCGTAAGCTCTGCCAGTTCCACGCTCAGCTTCAACAACTATATTATTGTTCCATGAGTCCCATGGATTGTAATTGAAGTAATCTGAAATGTAAGCTGTTCCATTGCTAGCAATTTTTTCTTCAGCTCCGGCAAAGGGATTATAAATTTTGTTTCCCCGTGTAGAAATTAAAGTGTCGTTGGCAATTGCTTTTCTAAAAAATAAATCTCCGGTCAACGAATTCATTGTATTGTTCCGTTGCAAGGTGTCAGCAGTATATTTATCAGAGGCTGAACTAGAAGAAGCATAATATCGATAATAAGACTTAATTTGCTCATACGCAGCACTCCAGGCAGTATTCGTAAGAAACAAAGCCTTATAAGTACTATCTTCATTGCTCAGGCTACCCAGTTTTTGGAATTTAGTGTTGTAATTGTATAAAATTGAATCCAAATAAACAGTTTCACCTTTTGAGTTTATATCGCCTGGAGTACTATTACGTTCATCGAAATAAATTTTATCGAACTTATGTAAATAATTACTTAACGAATCGAATCTTTCATCCGAATCCAAAAGCTCCCAGATATTATAGTGAAAAGGTATCTTGTCCTGAATAATATGTAAAATTCCATTTGAAGCACAATAATTGCTAGAGTTAGTAAACAACTTGTTTGTTCCAATAAAATAATCTTCTCCTACTTTTTCAAAAGAAGAAACTTTATTGTCTCTAAATAAAATTCTTTCCTTTCCTGACGCAGAAAATCGATAACTATATTTTGAAATATGGTTTTTTACATATTGGTTTTCAAGAATCTTTAAATCAATTGTAGCAGTGGTATCAATATTATCCAAAGACGAATCAACAGGAGCCCAAACCGTAAAAATTTGTTCGGTAGACAATTCTTTATCGTATCCTGTTTTCTTCACAGCCCATGCAAATTTCTTTAACTCAGGATTTGTTTTTATTGCCTCCCAGAGACTAATTCTTGAACTAACCTCCGGATCGATTGTGTAGTGCTCAGTCCACAATTCACTCTGACATGAATTAAAAAGCGTAATACTAAATAATACCAGCAAGTAGTAATATTTTTTGATGTGTATTCTCATATATCATTTTATTGTAATGTAATTAAATAACCCTATAAATCAACTCCATTCATTCAACTTAATCTCTTGATTCAGGATCGCCTCCCGGTGGAGCATAAATTGTTTTGGGTACGTATTCAAAATAATCCATCATACACTGTGCGGCTGGTTTTTCAATTACAGACTTAAATCTCACATAGTGTGCTTCATAAGTATTGAATGTAAATACCCCAATTACCCTGCGCATAGCACTTGATTGGTTTCGCGAAATCTTCACTACGCCACCAACTTCTTTGTCATACAAACCGTAAGTTGTAGGCCCTTTCACATACCCGCGATTGTGCATGGCTTTATCATTCTCAACCCCATTATCAGTGCCAACATTATCAGCCAGCCAGCCAATTCTTGGATCTGTGGCACTTACAGTCAAGTCCAATGGAATACCTACCGGCTTATTGTCGACATAAATCTGCGTAACACTTCGGTTGCTATTTGCGGTATAGGCAAAGCGTAACTCATATGTTCCGGGAGGTACTGGCATTAATCTAACAGTAATGTCATAATTTCCTATTCCCATCATCTCATCCCCCTGGTAATTGCCCCAACTGAAACAACCGGCCAAATACAGCAAACGCGTATCGTTGGACATCTTAAGATATTTAAAATAACCCGGAGGAATTCCCCAACGATCACTTTTGTTAGACGAAATAGGAAACGTCATTGTGCCATTCGTCAATCTAAGATTGTTATTCATCATCTCGGGCAATAAAGCAGAGTAGTCAAAACGAATCCTGGAACTTGCTATAGTACTCTCTACACTATTGGTATAAAGCAATATATCTGAAACATAATGGTAAACTCCATTTATGGTTGTTTTGTAATTAGAAGTCACATACAGTTCATTGGCTGACTCCGGATTGACAAGCGCTGCATAGCCAACCGAAAGCTTTTGATTGCTAACCTTCATCAAACGATTGTTGTACATTGTCTCAATAAATTCATACAATAAAGCGTCTTGTACAGCATGTTGGCTAAAAAAGAATTTATTTGTATAAATTACCTTCTCAACCAAGTGGTACGAAATAAATTTATTCAAACTGTTGTTCCGGTTAGTGTATTCATTGTCATATCTAGAGTCGCTTGGATACCATTCCTTTGCTTTGGCAATCAAGTCCTCAATACTATTTATACCTTTTGATTTAAACAGATTATCTGATTCAACAAAAGCAGTAAAACCATATTTTCGTTTGGCTGGGCTTGGTATACTAAACGTTCCAACAGAGGGCTCGCATAGATACTGAGTCGTTGGTATTTTATAACTTCTATCTTCTATAGGTGCAATAGAGTCAGTAAGACCGGTGATTTTCAAAGCTTCATTGAAAATTGAAATCTCAGGATCAGTTGCCATCAAATCGGGCAATTGCGTTGTTGATGGGGTCAAAACTTTACTGATTTTTTGGATTACGCCATTGTACACCTCAATATCACGTTCAAGAATTTCTGATTGCTTGTTTAGGAGAATCTTCAAAGTATGCTTTGTGGTATCTGTCGAGTACAGTAATTCTATAACCCTGTCGTTCATATTATTACTCGGGAACACTCCGTTTGATAAGTTTTGTACCAAGTAAGTCTGACCAAGAATATGAGTCTTAGTAATATATTTTACTTCTTCTTCAGTTAAACTATCGAATTTAAAATTCTCGCCCTTGGTTTTGTAGTACTCTTTAAATGCAGCATTAGTAGGCACCAAACAAGTGTATCGACCATATGCGTTTAACATACCTTTAAATCCAGTTTTGTCGATGAATTTCTTGAATTCACTGTAATTGGCTGAATCTTTTTCCAGATACGAATAAATCATATCACCCTTGAAAGTTGCAATATACTTTTCATCAATTGTCGGATCACAACTTAGAGCTGTAATTGTAACAAGAATAAACAGTAACGATCTCGTTAGTAATGGATATAAGAATTTGTAGGTTTTCATATTTTGAAATAATTTATTTACCAGTAGAAGTATAAAATGGATTCTGTATTAGCTTCGTATTTGCATCTAGTTCATATTTATTAATAGGGAAATAGAGCCCATTCATATCAATCAGTTTACTACTTGCTTCTCCACCGCCGTCAGCGAATTTCGTCAACACTTTATCTATTAACCTATTAGTATTTCCATCTCGTCGCGCTATTCTCATCAAGTCGAACCAGCGTTTACCTTCAAAAATCAATTCCCGTTGTCTTTCCAAAAGAACCAGTTCTTCCATACTTTTTTTGGTACTGTAATCAGTTAACTTCAAAGTATCAGTTGGATTCAATGACGGATTCGATCGCATATAAGTTGTGTTTACAATTTTCAATGCGGGCGATAATTCACCTTTTTGAGTAAGAGCTTCTGCTTTCATGAGCATAATATCAGAGAGCCTGTAAATAATCCAGTTTGCAGGCCAAGTACTAGAGTTTCGGTACGAATATAAACTGACCACATTTGTTCCGCTTGTGTATTCCATACGAGATGCAGCCACATATTTTTTTATAAAATATAAATTGTCGGTTGATTTCACTTCGGTAATATAATCTTTCCTTCTGGTATCAGTAAGTTTTGGAATATTAGTAAAGACGTTCGGATCTTCACACAAATACTTAGGAGCAACAAATATTCCAGGAAAAAGACCATCACCATAATAATCACTAATCGCTTTATTCAATGTTGTATTGGAAGCTGAAAACTGTAACTCAAAAATACTTTCAGAAGAATTTTTCTCATAGAATATCGATCTATAAGGCTGTTCCTCTGGCTCAACTAGCAGCAACGGATTATCGGTATCATTAATAATTTTATCACTATACGTGATACACTCATTATACTTGCTTCTCCACAAATAAATATCGGCAAGAAGTGCGCGTATGGCATTTTTGGTAACCCTTCCTTTATTTAACACTTCGGATCCATAAGATATTAACGCCCAGTCCTCAGCTTGTAATAAGTCTTTTTCCAAGTTGTCGAGTATTACATTCTCTGAACTTTTAGGAACTTCATAATCTTGTAGATCAGACACTGAAGCATCGGTAACATAAGGGACTTCACCAAAAACGCGAACCAAATAAAAATAATTCAATGCACGTAATGTCAAAGCTTCGGCCATTTTTGCCTGAAGCTTCTTTGTTGAAAAATTGGCATCCTTCACCTGAGGAGCATAATATAGAACTGTATTACAAAAATTAATTACATCGTAAAATCTATCCCATCTCGAATATCCATTCGTTGGCAATAAATTCACATTGTAAATATCTAAGATGCTTTCATCAGTGGTAGCTCGAAGCGACAAATTATCAGATCGCAACTCCCCAAACAATATCAATTGCTTCACGTAGTCGTCTTCAACCATAGAGCGATAACAAGTCATTAACATGGCTTCTACATCCGACTCATTTTTCCAATATTCAGTTACTACTACCTTACCGGAAGGTGTAATATCCAACCAATCGGAACAGGAACTAAAAGGAATCAGAACAAGTATCGCTACAAGTATCTTTATAAGATTATTATTTTTCACTTTCATATTCAATTTAATTCAAACTTATAAAACAATAGTAACGCCCGCTGTAAACGACTGTGAACGCGGCGTTTGACCTTTATCAACACTTATACCAGTTCCAAAATTCACTTCCGGGTCTACTCCCGAATACTTGGTGAATGTAAATAAATTATTCATCGTCAAGTAAAGACTCATCTGGCTTATTTTCAGCCTCTTCAACAATTTCGAATCAATCGAATAATTAATCTGGGCATATTTAACACGAAAAAATGAGCCATCCTCTACATAACGATCGCTGGCCAACCAGTTATAGCCGCTTTTATATAAAGCTCTTGGTATAGGGGTGACATCACCATCCTTGCGCCATCTCCAGTTTACGCTTGCACTCTGATTATTGTTGCTATACATATTTTCGGCATTCATTCGAGCAATGTTCACATTTTTATTGCCTACCCTGAAATTAGAGAAGATATTAGCAGAAAAATTCCTATAGAATAACTTGATCCCAAAACCGCCGTTAAACAGTGGATTCGAGTTGCCCAAATAGACAATATCAAGTTCATTTATATTTCCATCATGATTTATATCCTCATAAATTGCATCGCCACCCTTAAACGAATATTGTGAGCTTTTTCCGTAAGCATAAACCATTCTGAGTGGGTTTCCACTTGCATCGTTTATTATTTTACCTTGCGCATCCAAAGCAAAAGGGCTCTTGCCTTCACGTCCTGGCTTATAATCATTATACTGATACACTCCTTTGTACTTAAATCCATAAATTGAGCCAAAAGAATTATTCAACTGAATACGGGTCAGATAGTCTCCATTATTAAACGAAAAGTCTCCGTTATAACCATTAAGAATACTTTGTTTCATCTCCCGAATAGTGTTTATATAGTTTGACAAATTGAGGTTTAATGTGACAGAGAAATCGCCCGCTTTAATAATTTTATTCGCTTGCATATTAATTTCCCAACCGTTATTGTCCATTCGTCCAACGTTTTCATATGTCAACATTCCAAAACCTGAAGATGAAGGTAAAGCCACTTTTTCGAAAAGCATATCTGTAGTAGTCTTGAAATAATAGTCAAGATCCAGAGTATATGCATCATCAAAAAATCCAAAATCCAGACCTAGGTTGGTAGAAGTTACTTTTTCCCAACGTAAATTGGATAATTGTATATTTTCCGGCCGTATAGTAGCTGTACCATTATAACTACTGTATGAAGAATATAAACTATAAAAAAGATATTCATATTTAGGTTGCTTACCGGTCATACCCCAACTTGGACGCAGTTTTAATGTGCTTAACCATTTATTGGTTGGTTTCATAAAGTCTTCATCAGCCACATTCCAGGCACAAGACACGCCCGGAAAAGTACCCCATCTACTTTTGTCACCAAATTTTGAACTTCCATCACGTCTGATTACAAAATCAGCAATATATTTATCTTTGAACACGTAGTGAGATACTAAGGTGTATGCCAGCCACCTCCCTTCAGCTGGGTCTGATCTAATTTCATTAACATATCCACCCGCAGTTGAACCTGTAATATCATTTGGCGCACCGTAAGAGTTAATCTTTTGATATTTATACGAATTGAATCCAAACTGATATGCACCCGACAACATCAAAGTATGATCTTTATTCTCAAACTTTGGAGACCAAAGCAAACTACTTTCGGATGACAGAGAAAAAGACCGTTTTTCTTCAGTACCGGCACTATTAATCCCCCCCGATGCCCAGTTATCTCTATTTAACTCTTTAGGCAGAAATGTATACGTACCTTCATTATTAACATCAAATGATACATGCGATTTAAAACGCAACATTTGAACTTCTGGATTTAATAAATCATACTGGATCCGGAAAACGGGGTGAACGTATAATGACTCAACATTCTTTTTGGCAAGATTAGCCGAAGCAACCGGATTCGGAAGTTTCATTTGATCATCCTGAAGAGCAGTGGAAGTATTTGCCAGTAACATTTTATAAAATTCACTCGTATTGTTACCATCTTTATCCTGGGCATAGATACTCATATTTGGCATTAACTTGTAAGCCACTTCAAGCAATTTATCGTAATTCTGACTATTCTTTGTGTCAGTGAAAGAAAATTCAGATGAAAACTTAATTCGGTCAGACACATTATAATCCAAATTCACACGATTCGTAAAACGCTCCATGTTCTGCTTAATCACCGTCCCTGTTTGATTATAATATCCGCCAGAAATCAAAAACCGCGCTCTATCTCCTCCACCCGATAATTGTACATAATGATCGTGCGTAACTCCAAATTGCGATACCGCTTTTATCCAATCAGTATTATTATTAAAGTTCTGATATTCGCTAAAAGTTCTATCATATTTAAACTCCCGTATATCCGCAGCCTTATCGTCTTGAATAGGATTGAAATACTCCTCTTTCATGAGCATCGTATAATCATCACCTGTCAACATTTTCATTCCCTGAGGTTGAACAGCACCGCTGAAACGATAAGAGTATTGTAATTTTGTTTTACCTCTGAGACCTTTTTTCGTAGTAATAGAAATTACCCCACTAGCTCCACGAGATCCCCAAATTGCAGTTGATGCAGCATCTTTAAGAACTGTAATACTTTCAATGTCATCCACGTTCACACTTAAAAGACTAGCAAACTGCTCTTGATTGGCAGTTGAAAAATCAAAATTGGAACCGACCGGAGTTTCAAAAATAACTCCGTTCACTACTAGCAAAGGATTAGAATCCGAGTTAATGGAAGTAATACCACGAATACGCATGGAACTACCACTACCTAAGTCACCTGAGCCATTAACAATATCCAAACCAGAAATCCTTCCCTGCAACGCATCATCAACCGATGCTACCGAAAGTCCTTCAAATTCTTTAGAACTAATCGTCTGCACTGCCGTAGATATTTCGCGTTTAGGAATATCAAATGTTCCGTTACTGGTAGTTTTTCGCGCTGTAATTGTTACATCCGAAATAGTTGTAGCATCACGCATCTTAATATTAAACAAACGTTTATTGCCTATTGCCACAATTTGTGGAATAAAACCAACGTATGATATTCTTACTCTATTCGCTAAACTTTTAGCTTTCAACGAAAAGTTCCCATTTATATCGCTAATTGTAGAAGTAACCACACGATTCGTAGGATCAATTTCACTTACAACCACACCAATTAAGGCTGGATCCGTATCTGAAAAAACTTTTCCTCTAATTATATTATCCGATGCTCCTTGAGCAATAACCGATTGTACCGAAACAAACAACAGGAATAATAAAAAGGCTCTTTTAACTATTATATTCATAAAATCACTTATCATTTTTCAGGGTTTATTTACTGATACGACGTTTGGTTTTTTTTATCAGTTGCTGGGCTTTATTCAATATACTTTTATCGTACAAAAGCACATCATTAACCTGATGTATTACGGCCCAAGAGCTTGTATATATTCCTGTTGCCATTTCAATATCATTGCTGTTAAATTTATAATCGCGAGCCATTATATTAAATAAACCAGCATTGTCTACGGTTACTGCAGTACTAGGGTCATTCTTATCGGAATAAACCGTCAAAGCATTACTCTCTCTTTTAGCATATAGTTTATAGTACGCCTTGGTACCCTTTGTAGTATATGCTGCAGTTTCGTAAGCAGTTGACCCGGCATCAGTTGTCCCATCTATATACACAGAGTTATCTTGAAAATGGTATCTCAGAAAGTTCACCAATATGTTTGATAAAGAATCTCTTACTGCTTGATCTGTTTGTTGATTAATTAATTCCCAGGTAGGCAGCCCTCTGTTAATTGCATTTTGTACAGCATTATTTGTTGGCACATACACTGTATAATTGTATGTATTAAACGATGCAACGTTATAATCGCCGGCCATAGGCATATGATTCGGGTCATTTTTAAATATAGCATACCTAACTGCTTCAGCCGGTGGCAAATCATTCATTAGTAGTAGTTTGAAAAACTCACTAAATTCCGGATTTTCTGAAAGCACCTTATATACAGATTTATATGGTGGTAAGAGCGGGGAGTTAGTCAAATAGGTCTTACCATTCCCTTCTTTCGTTTGATCATAAGTTTGACTAATTGCTGGTGTTTTAAAGTTTTTCAATTCCATGTTACCTCCACCAAACACCTTTAATGATCCGTTGCTATTATTATCCACTTTAATGGAACCACCACCTTTTGTTTGATAAAATTTCTTTCCACTCTCAACATCACCTACTACGACATGATAATCTAATATATCATTAAACCTATTATTTACAACATCAGTAGTCAGAATACCTACTGAATCACCTATCAGACCGTTCTGAACATCGTACTTATATGCCGTACCGGCAACAATAATTGCAGAAGAAGTAGAGGTTACTTTCCTTGGATAAAACTTAAAAATTAATGGTTGTTTTTTTGAGTAAGAAACCGGATCTACATAATACATACCTTCGTTAGGTGAAATGATGGAACCCTCATCAGAAGATTTATCAACGGGTACAAAAAAACTATACCTGCTGTCCATTGACAACAAATATGCATCAAATTTTTGGTCGGCAACTTCTTTGTTAACAACCTGGCATTTATTATTAATAAGAATTGGAGCTGTAACAGCAGAGTAAGCTGCTGGTGGATAAACCCTGTCGGTAACATACACAACTCCGTTGTTGGCCATATAGGATTTAACTACGTTACTCGTAGTTATCCCCATCGGTCGTTTAGCATCATCCAAGACTTCGGAGAATGAATGTGGCAAAGAACTGAAAAATGATGGTTTCATGTGATTTCGAACCAGCTTTACCAACACATCGTTAGGAATATTCTCAATCGCTCCATATTGTTCTGTCAAAAACCTACCGCCTCCGGTTGCAAAAAAAGTCTTTAATGCGTCATCTGTGGGAACAAACATTGTAGCCATATCTGTCTGCATATTACTACTTATTGTACAAGTATTCCAACCCGGATCATATTCAAGATAAGCAGATTGAAGATCAGGCTTGTCATTAGCTATATAGATTTTTCCAGTTGCTATATCTCTAAACACCATATTAGGAGTTGAGGTCCTTTCGGCAAAGTAACTTTTAACATATATTTTATCATTAAAAGTTGGGTTAAGCAGTTTGTATGAATTAGTCAAAGCTTCATTATAATAGGGAGCCGAAAATCTTTCGATGAAACTACTGAAGATACTTACATCAGGCTTTGTCCTGATTACCTCAGCCATGTTGGATGCAGGGATTAACACACTGTCAAGGATGTCCATATATCCATTTTTACAAACTATGTCTTTTACTTCAACTTTGTTCCCATAAATGTATGCTTCACCTTGCTGATAAGCTTTCTCATTCATGATTTTGGAAAAATCAGAGTTGGTTATTCCTTTTGCTTCAATCATTTTAGGTAAAAAGTGCACCATGGGTATAGCGGTATTGCCATTTACCAAATAAATTCCCTTATCACGAAAATCATCCCAGTTCGTATTCAGAGGCAGGTCGGTTGGCTTTACATAAGTAATTGTATCTAAGACCGATAGTGCAGTCGTACGTCGCAAAGCTTGTCCTTGTACAGGTCCACTAGCACTTGAAGTACTCGACATAAGTTCAATTAAGTAGGCATTATCAATCATTGAAGAGTTGAACAACAACTTTTTCTGAGCAATGGTTAAACCTTCATAGGATTTTACTCCCCATGGATTTGTTTTGTAAAAACTTTCAAAAGCAGCATCGTCTGCAACAAAAAGAGTTTTACTACCGGTTAGTTTAAGTACCTCGCTATAACCTAAATCATCAACCAATTTAATATAAGTTTTAAATGAATACACCTTACCGGTTATATCATCCGTATAACCAGTTTCTAATTGGTTATAAATACTTTCACCAAGCCAAGAGGGTTTATGCAGTTCTAGTGAATTATCAACACATGAAGAATAAATGAATGATAAAAAAGTCAGAACCAGGAGTTTATTCAAAAAATTGAATTTTTTCATGAAATCAATAATATAGTTTTCAAATCAGAAGAAAAAATGGGAGAATAATTAAGAGACAAATAACAATGAATTACAATTTCAAAATGCTAACAAAAAACAAATCTTTTTTATACCAGAAACAAACACTTACTATCTTAATTTTATTATATTGTATTCTTTGGAGAAGAGAGGTTTAATTATTCAAAAAAAAAGGAATTAAGAGAAGGAATCAGCATGATATCATGCTGATTCTTTTCTCTTAATTAAATTATCATTACTTAACCAGTACTTTCATACTTCCGGCCTTACCTTCAACCTGTACAACATAAATTCCAATTTGCAACTGTTTTCTTGCATCTACACGCTGTCCGTAAATGTTATAAACAATGAGACGATCGGAAGAATTTCTTGCAACAATCATTTTATTAGCTACATAAACATCAACTATATTATTTACTTTAGGTGTATTTATGCCTGTAGGTACATAAGTTACAAATGCCCAGTTATTTCCAGAATCAGTTACATTATTATAGTAAGCAACATAATCAGGATTCCTCATATAACTATTCAATTGGTTAGTTATGATAACGCCCTCTTGGGAAATTATATAGTTTTTATCAATTCCGGTAGAAAGTGTAACATTAAATGAAGTCCACTTATCAGCAGTTACCACACTATCAATGGCTAATACATTATTAGCTGAATCACCATACAAAGGAGCAATTTCATTCAGTTTATTGTAGATATAGTATCCTGTGGCTGGTGCTGGTGCTTTTACCAGTTTAAACAAATAAGAATCATCAACTACAGCAGGAAGACCTCTAACAACGGTCAATCTTTTTGAGTAGATCACAGTATCGGCAGGAAAAATACCTTCTGACTTTCTTTGCAAGTCTGCAATTCTCCAATAAGAATTTGGAGAGCGGTTATCGTGAATCATATACCAATACTTATTAGTCTCATCACTAATTTTGTACCCGGGAACCATCGACATTTTCAAGTCACTAATTGCAACTTGAAGAACATTCTTCGCGCTATCAACTGTTGCCTGCAAAACAGACGGAGTTTCATTGTTCATGAAATTAATGGATGAAGTTCTTACTGTCACAAAATTATTCCATTTTTCAGCAGAATATTCATATTGATTAGTTCCCAAAGGATATAAATCAGGAGTCATACGTGCAGCTACAGCAACCAAATCGTTAAATGGTTTAAAATCTGTTTGACCGATTTCAATAAAAGGAACAAATTCCATATCATTTCCTGCATCATCCTTTCCATAACCAGGGAACCAAAAGCCCCAATATTTAGGAGTTGATCTAGTATAACTATTAAGCTGAGCTGTGTAATCACCTTCCAGAAAAACTGTATAATTTGCAGCAGATACTGTAGCTCCAAAAAGCAATGGCGTTGGACTCACACCAAGCGAACCATCGAAATCAATTACACCCATACCAAGTGACTGACTTACTGTCAACGGCACATCTTCAATCACTTTACTGCAAATGTAATACCCTTTAGCTGGTGCTGGTGCTTTAATTATTTTAAACAACTGATAATCACTCGTAGCGTCTGATGTTGTTGTAATAAGTAACGCAAGAGGATAATTAGTTAAACCATCTGTAGAAGTATATTGTCCAATTGTCCAATAATCATTTGGAGAACGTCTATCGCGAATCTGATACCAAGTAGTTGAACTCGCATCACTAAGTACAAATGGCAATTTAAGACTTGCATTCAAATCATCAATTGCATTTTGCAAAACCACTTTTTGAGCATCTACTTCTGCCTGAGTGTTTTGCCCACCATCTATCATAGCCTGACTTGCAGTAATTACAGCTTGTAAAGCATCCCATTTTTCCTGAGGATAAGTACCACTAATTGTTCCAATTGGATAAATAACCGTGGGAAGTGATTTTGCAGCATTGACCTGTGAAATTAACGAATTGTAATTTGCACCAACTATCTGCAATATTTGGAACTGAGCAATATTTAGTGCAGATTTAGCATTAGCAAATGTGGCAACCATCCCTAACGAAACTTTTGTTTCAGCAGTCAAAATAAATGGAACTGAAACTTTAAAATCAGGAGTAACACCTGTAGCCATTAAACTTGAGCCAATAGCCGTAGAAACATCTTGCATATTAGGAATTGAATCTCCTGCCGCAACTACAAGACGAATATTTGAAGTAGTTCCCCAATCTTGTGCACGTTGAGCAACAAATTCATAACTTCCTGCAGGCAAGGTAACTGTTTGAAACACTTTCGCATTAGTTACAGAAGTGGCAAAACCATCCCATGTATCTGAGATATTAATACAGCCCTTTGCTCCGGAATTGTCAGGATATCTTGGATACTTACCAAAGTCCACATGCCAACCGGTAGTAACAGTGCCATTCACATTATTACCACTTGTTTTCCAGGGCGCAGCAATCTCCTGAAAACGGGCGTTTTCTACTCCATCAATAATAATAACTGACACCCCTGTAGCAGTGAAAGGTGCCATGTAATTTTGCATGTATTGCGATGTCACATCAAAAACTTCTGAGGCGAAGTTCATCTGAACAACACAAAATAGTGCAATGAAAGTAACTAGTTTTTTCATAACTTTAAATTGTTTTAAAATGATATTAGTTGAAATTAAAAAAGAATTGAAATGAAAAATTAAATTATCTAAAATATGCCATAAAAAAAATTACAGCATCCCAAAATATACTATTAATACGGAATAACGTTCACTCATACTCATTCATATCTCAAAAAAAAGTTTTTTTATCTCAAATTCAATACGGCAAATCAAAATACGCCTTGTCAAACGGGTTAATCTTATATTATAATACATCTATATATTAACTCAACAAGTCGTTTGTAAACATTTTCTTTGCAAATTTTCAATAAGTCAACTTGAAAAGTACTGCAACATTATTAGTTTCAATTACCTGTTCAACATTGAATGTTTTTAAATGGATCTTTAATGAAGTACTCAGGAGCAGACGATATTCCTTCATCACCAGGAATCGGCGGCAATGATTCTAATTGTAATGATATTTCGTGATCCAACCGGATTTGTTCTACATCCTGCGTTATATAGTGTCGTTTATTCATTGCATTATTTTTATATTTCCAGAAAAGAAGCGAAGACGTATATTCTGGTTTTCAATTGCATAATCTCCATTTCTTTTCGTTTTCGCATCTTTTGTGGGCAATTATTATTTTACAATCACTTTTTCAGTTCTGCTTTCTCCGTTCACATTCAGAATTACTACATAAACCCCTGCTGAAAAGCTGTTCAGGATAGTAGTGGAACGAGTCAGTGGAGCATTAATTAGTTTCTGGCCTACGCAGTTATATACTGACACTTGATCGGTTGTGCCAAATCCTTCACTGCTACTGATTACAATCCGACCTTCTTTTCCAGATACATGAACGTCAGACAAAGAAGCGTTATTCAAACCAGTTGGTGCTGAAGCACTCTTGAATACAACCGTAAAACGACTGTCGGTTGTAGTAGCATCAGATGTAAAACTGTAGGATTCTCCACTGCTCAGTTCTGTATCAATTCCCAATTGGTTATCGTGCAAATAAATGCTTGTTCCATCGAAGTTGCTTACCTGAGTGGCTTTGATGACAAAAGTATTGGTCTGGCCAGAAGTGAAGCCCAATGCAATAATATTAGCAGTTTCTACACTGTTCAGTCCGTTAATAACTAAATTTTCACTGCCTGCTTTTGTGTAGATTTCAGGCACAGCAGCATTGTTATTACTCATTTTAGGCGAATCATAATCGTCTAATACGTTGGTGGCATTGCCATTGAACAACACAATAGCTTCATCGCTGTTAACTCCGTTCGATACCTGAAGGCGTAATACTTGCTGGGTGTTAGTAGTGGCTGCAGGTGCTTTCAATAAGGTTGATGTTGCTCCGCTGTGTGAACGCATACCGTTGTTGAAAATTACTGTTCCTGTTGTGTCATGTGCAAGTACAGGTGCATCTACCCGCACCCAGAACCCTTGCATTGGAGGTATCAGCTTAGTAACTTCCACTCCATCCAACATAGTACCCACCTGGCTTACAGCACCGTAAGTAGCAAAAGTATATGCACCTCCACTCTTTGAGCGATACCACATGGTAGGACCAACGTTAGTCCTGGTTGCTTGTTCCCAATCTATATACGATGGATAAGGATTACCTATCAGATTGAATCCTGCTTTTGAAACTCCATATGTCCTTGTAAGATTGACTGTCTGATCTCCATCATTTAATGTTCCGCTGAAAGTAATGGCTCCTGTCGATCCTGTGGCAGAGATATAACCCTTAGCAGGCGTCAAGGATCCTGTTTCAGTTACAAACTGTGCATTCGGTTCATTATAGCTATACACCTGAGTCGCCGTGCTTAATGCTGAAGTTGTTGCAGCTGAAACCGGGCTGGAAACATACCAGTTACGACCGGAAGTCAAATATTGGTTTACCGTTCCTGATGTAATGGTAGCTGTTCCGTTGTTTACAAAAGTTCCTGTACCTGTAGCATCGCTCTTAATTGCAAAAGTACTTGTTACAGTTAATGATTTCCCTGAGTTTAACGTAACTTTTGCGCCTGGTTTAATTGTTAGTGAATTAATGGTTCGGGTAGCATCGTCCAAGGTTAAATCACCACCGGGAAATACGACTACATTGGCACTATTTCCGCCGGCAAAAGTCAAACCTGAACTATTAGAACTTGAAGTCACGGAAGTAATTTCCTGAAATATCCAGTTGCGCACCTTAGGGCTCGTTTTATCATTATAAACGAGTGAACCTTTGGTTGTAGCGTCAGTTCCCAACGAACCGCTAACGGCTAAGTTCTTCATAATATAACTTCCATCTACATTTTTAGTCAGTTGAAACCTAAAACCATTTGAAGTTGAAGTGGTGTCTGCATAGAAATAGGTATCATAGTTATTTCCATTAGATTTAGCCAAATAGCCTGTTGCTATATTTTTCAACAGATACTCATCAGGATTGTAAGCGCCAATAACCTGAAAAATTTGCTCATTACTTCCTGAAAAGTCTGTAATTATTGCCTTATTATTAACGACACCCGATTCAGTAAAATAAAATCCGGTTGAAGATTCTTTAATATAATATTTCTTGCCAAAATCAAGACCGAATAGTCCTAAACTGACACTTGCACTAGCCGTTGTGCTGGAAAAACTGACAGATCCTGAAACAGAAGTTATTCCATCCCATGTTGCGGTTATTGTTTTACCTGCCTGGGCATCAGCAACTGTTATAGTTGACTGGCTTAAAGCCACACCTGCCGGTGGAGTCAGGGTAACATCTGCTGCCAGGTTTGCACCTGTCACAATGAATGTCCTGGAAGGATGATTGCTGTCGAATAAGATAGAAGTTACGTTTGCTTCAAGAACAGGTGAAGTGGCAGAATATAAAACCCATTTTGTACCGGAAGTGGTAGACGTTTTGTCATAAACAGGGTTGGCATTAACTGCAGTGACTCCTCCAAGATATTTTACGCCAGAATAGATTGTATTGGCGAATTGAGAAAATCCAGTACCATCTGTTCGAATCCAGGTAGAATACAAGCCTGGAATAATTCCCAAATCAGTACTCCATGGACTGAATATAGTATATCCAGATCCAGTATATGCAGCTCTTAGGTTGCGGCGTGATCCATCCTGTACTATTTGTACTGTATCAGGTGTAGATACATCTGATACATTTAGTTTTCTAAAATAAAATTTCTGATAAGTTGATATAGCTATTGTATATAACTTGTTCAATGAATCGGCAGCAGATGTAGTACCCATAGCTAAGGAACTTGATTGTTCTCTTATATAATAACGGGCAAATGGAGCGACTGTCTTGACTAAAATAGTTGCAATGGTGGTACTGCCATCTTTGATATTAATTGTGCTGGTAGAACCTTGAGCTGCAGTTGACGAAATGCCGATAATGACCGTGCTATTACCTGCTGCAAAGTCAGATTGCGATATCGATGTTTTAGATACTGTGATGCCCGCCGGAGCTTCCACAGTAACTGAAGAGCTTATTGAATTGTCTACCGATGCAACCGACAAATAATACGTTTCGCCCGCCTCAATCTGAAAGGCTTTAGCAGACAGGCTAACCGTTGGTGCTGTGGCGGCCGTATACGCATTAACATTAAAAGTATTATTGGATGTTTTATCACAATACATATATTCAAACATCCTATTAGTAGCCGGAGCCAGATACTTCGTAGCAGCTGCACCTCCATTGCTATGCAGTTGAACACTTGGGTTTGAACCTGAAATCACCCATTCTGACTTAACACCATTTATTGTACTTTCAAAGTTAACATCCCACACATTGGCAGCAGTATTGTTAAGATATTTATCCCATTTGTTTTGGAGATAATAAGTATTCGCCTTGAAGCCGCCGGCTCCATCGGGGACAGGAACAAAAGTAAAGGCCTGCGTTCCATCATTTCTAACCGGGGTAAGAGCTGCTTGTGCGGTCGGTAATGCCATGGCAGATAAGTTTGGCCCTACTGCCAGGTAAACACCACTTTGAGTAGCATTGATTGTGTAATATGCACCTGTTGTAGGCACAAACTGGGCAAAAAGATTTGCCCCTGCCAAAACAAAACAGAATAAGATATAAAATTTCTTCATCAGTCCAATTCTTTAATATTCTGAGAAGTTACTGATAATGATATAAATAAAATCAGAATACTAAGTTTAATTTTTTTAGTCACATAAACAATGTATATAAACAAGAGAATTATTGTAATACTATTCTTTTAGAACGTGATTAAAAAGCATGTTCCATTTTGAAAGCTGTAGCATTATTCAATATCTCGGGCTATGATAAAGCAAATTGTTGACTTTGTTGAAACGACAGTGGCAGGACAAAAAAAACGTTTTCATCTGCAAGAATTCGCACAAATTCAAATTAGCACCCTTCATAATTTTGGTTTCCACTACATCGAGCGACAATAAAGTTTCTCAGCCAAATTTGCTGGAATCTCAACCAACTTATGGAAGGGTTTCTTTCAAAAAAATATTAATTCCTGCTTACTGAATGACTGATTTTTTAGTATTTTCATTCATGAACAAGCTCCGTAAATGCATCCTGACGACTTTATGCATTTGATATGACTAATTTGTTAGCTTTTTATTATCAAAAATGGCAATACGCAATCTTCTAATTTTAACAGAACAGACTTAGTTGCCAAAACCTTACTATATGATAGTTAAGCTACTTTGTGAATAATATGTAGATTATGAAGTCGTCTTGACTTTTTATAATGTCGCTCCTACGGAGCTTTTTGCTCTAAAACATTAACAATTACTACCATAATACTACTCCTAAAGGAGCATTTTTAAGCTTCGGAGAAGCGTTATTATGGTAGAACTGTTCATAAATTATGTTCTTAGGAGCTCCGTTAGGAGCGAAATTATAATCAATACAAAAGTCAAGACGACTTCTATAAAACAATAAATTACGTTGAAATATCTTTTGATAATAAGAATTTGAATAATTAGCCGGGGCATTGATTGCTCAACTCCCCAACTAATGTTCATTGTAAACTAAACAATCAAAAAATTACTTTACAATTACCTTTTGAACTCCTTTATCTGTTTTTACTACATAAACACCCGGATTAAGAGTTACTGTTTTGCTTGGAGTGTTAGCAGTAACCAGCGCCACTTTTAGCCCCTGAACTGAATAAACTTCAAAACTATCAACTCCAGTCACTTTCAGTTTACCATTGGCAACCAATGCATTCCAGCTTGCGTTTGCGCCTTTTCCAATTGAAGTAAAACCAGCCGAACCCGTCAATGAGAATACTTGATCGGTTGCACCGGCACTGCTTATTGTCAGTGTTGCTACATGATTTAACGAAGCTGTTGTCGGAGTATAGGTGATAGTTACAACAGTAGAAGTAACACTACCAGCAACCAACGGAAGTGAGGTTGAACTCAACGAGAACTGGTCGGCATCTGTCCCGCTCAACGCAAGTGCAATTGCGCCTGACAAACCATTTCCGCTAACGGTTATTGTTTTTGAATCGGTACCTCCGACATTGGTTGCAAATGCAGCTACAGAAGATTCTGCTACTGTAATAGACGGTATAACCAGAGCGCCATAATAATACAAACGGAAATTATCAAACAAATTCCATCGTCCGGCTCTATTATTATCGTACGTATTACTTATACCAATTGTAAGTGATCCGGTAGCATCAACTGTTACATAACCCAATTCATTGTCATACAAACCTGCCGTAAATGCAGTTTGAGCATCTGACATAGTATTCGGGAAAATTAGCCCGTCAAGAGCAGTACCTGCAGTACAAGTTGTTTCTGCAAAAAGATTCTTCAGGGGTTGAAATGTTTTTACACCCGATGCAGTTGCATAAAACCTAGAATTAAGTGCATCCCAACCATTAGTATATCCGGTATGATCAGCCGTATTAAGGTTTATTGGGCGTTCATACCCCTGAACTTTAACAACATACACTCCGGCAGGTAATCCGGTAAGTGTTTGATTAAAATCAAAGTTTCTTTGATAATACTCCACCTCAGTAAAATTATAGCCATAATTTGCTGAAGCTGTCCAACCGGTAATATCTGTAACAAAATTAGGATTATTGATAGACGTTGTTTTATCAGTTGGAGCAAGAGCAACACTTAAATTTGCAGCAGCAGTATTAATCTCAGCGGGAGTTCCGGTATTATAGGTAGTAATGTATGAAGTTAAATCAACACTACTTCCAACAAGTTGAGCTATTTTCATATATTTATCCAGTTGAACCTGCGCATTGTATTTTGCATAGGCAGCTGCGGTACAGAATTTCCATTGAGTATACTCACTGGCAGCCCTGTTGTAGCGTACGTCATATGCAAGTCCTCTATTACTATTATAAACAGTAGATGATGCACCCAAATATTGACTGGCATTATAACCTCCATAAGTGCTGTTCACCTGAATTGAATAAACATTGTTGACGGCATCTGTGAGTTGAACATCCCATGTATTACTTGTTACATTATCCGTGTAAACCGCACCATCTGTTGTATTTCCGGGAAAAAGAGTCCTGGCACTGCTATCGTATTGCAATATCCATAATGTGGTACCTTGAACCGGAGTAATTAATGAACCTGAACCTAAAGCAGCCATAGTACTCCAATCAGCACCTCGATCCAAAAAAGATTTTCCACCTACATTATACACATAATAACCAGTACCGGCTACAAATGCAGTACCTTCAGGATTCGGAGCAGTCCATGTTTGTGCTTTTATGCTTATCACGCATAAAAAACTGAATAAGGCAACTAAAATACTTCTTTGTTTGTGTAAAAATTTGTTTTTCATAAAAATTTGATTTAAAAGTGATACATTTAATTTAAGTAAAATAAAACAGTTTATAATTAGTTTAAATACAATTTTGCAGATATTCTCTCATTGTTTTTCTACCTACGAACAAATGATTTTCAGCGGTCCTCTTGCTTATCTGAAGTATTCCGGCAATTTCTTCCGGTGATTTATCCGAAAACCGACTCATGGCATAAACCAATTTTCGTTGCTTGGGCATCTTAATTATCATACTATTTTCAAGACGCAACAAGTCGTCAGCAAAAATTTGACTTTCTACCGAATCTTGATACTCTTTTGTAAATTCATAATTGTTTGCCGAAATCTCTATTTTTTTATATTGTTTCCGGTTGTAATCAATCACTAAATTTTTTACGATAGTAAATATGAATGATTTTATTGTTTCCGGACGTAACATCTGTTTGTATTCAATCAGACGCACATAAGCATCTTGGGCGATATCGGATACATCTCCCTTGTTCTCAATTCTGCTTGAGATATAATATTTTATTTGGGTCAGGTAGGTTGAATAACATTGAGAGATTAACTCATCAGTAGTTATTCTCTCGGCAGTTGAAATGTGTGATTGCTTCATAATATATAGATCTTTCAATTTAATTGAAAAACTCCTATAAATACGTTTTTACCATTTTGTAATCATATTCAAATTGATTTTGAATATGATCTCTCTGGTAAGCTTAATGAGTTCTTCGTGGACAAAAGTAATTCCTCCAAAAAACACTAGAAAACAAATGAGTCTTGAAGTAGTCTCATTTATAAATTATGAGACAAGATAAGCCTACCAGAGCAGCTACAGCATAGTCTTAGACAGTCTCAATCAAAAACAATAAGACTATCTATGCTAAAGCAACTATCATTCAGATTATAACCGTGTAATTAAATTATCGTGAGTTCAAATAAGCAAATCTTGATTTTTATCAACAAAAAAGGCTATCTCATTAGTTGAGATAGCCTAAAAAACAATTATTATATTATGCAGTCTTTAATTTTAATCTTCAGTATTTATTTCTTTAAAATACTCCCCGGGGGTCACGCCTGTAGCTTTCTTAAATGCTCGATAAAAAGATGCCTTAGAGTAAAAACCACATTCGTATGCGATACTGGTTACTTTCAAATTAACATCTCCGCCATTTGCAACTCGATCTATAAATTCTTTTACCCTATAAGAATTAATAAAATCAGCAAAACTCTGTCCATCCAACTGACCGATAGCCTGAGAAATATCAATTTGCTGCAAACGGGTGGCCTCAGCAACTTTTGAAAATTTAAGATTAACGTCCAAATAAGGTTTCTGTTCCTGCATATAGTTTCTCACCACATCAAGTATTTCTTTACTCTTATCCTCTCCAAATTTAGGTTTTGCGGGCTCTCTTTTCTCTTTTTTAGGTAAGCTGGATAGTATTTGATTTTTTAGCTTGATTGCAGCGCGCTTAAAATAGAAGGAGAAAACCCAATAAAGCCCACACGTAAAACACAAAACACAAAGCAGAATAAACCAGATAGTCTGATAAAAGTAGTAGCTAACTACAACTGGCAGTATAGCCGGATTTTTAGTCCAAACTCCATCGTTATTTGAGCCGTACACAATAAACTGGTAATGCCCGGATGGAAGATCCTTGTATTCTACATTATTTATACTTCCTGAGCTTCTCCAATGCTTATCATAACCTTTTAGCATAAATCGAAATTTATTATCCTCGGAGTTATAGTAATTAAAAGCTACAAAAGTAATTTTCAAATTATTCTCAGCACCCTTGACTTCAATCTTTTTATATCTATTTTCCGATTTATTCTCAATTACAGGCTGTAATTCAGCATTATCCGACTTAACATCCGAGATTGTCGTAATAGGCACTGCCTTATTTTCCTGTATCAACAGAGGATTAAAATACATCAGCCCGTTTTCACTGCCAAACCAAAGATTTCCCTGATAATCCTCTGCACAGGATGATTGTAGAAAGGCCTTTGCCGGAAGGCCATCAGACAACGAGAATGTATGCACTTTTCCGTTAAAATAACGTGCGAATCCATTCATCGTCGAAATCCAATAATTCCCTTTATCATCCCTATTTACTCCAACTACATTGTTATCCGGCAAACCTTGCTTTTTGGTCAAACGACTTTTCAGTTTTAGTTCATCATCGAACACATAAATACCACCGTCAATCGTGCATACCCACATCTCCCCTTTCCTATTTTCATAACACGATAGGACTCTTTCCTTTACAGCCGTCATTAATTGTTTGGGGCGTATAAATCTTTCAGTTTTTGAGTCCAACACAGCCAGCCCATTATCAGTTCCCGTCCATATCCTACCCTTTCTATCAACATACAGGAACCAAAACACGTTATTTTTCAACTCGGAACTGCCATTAACCCTGGAAACAATTCGGGGGGGACCAGACACATCGCATTTAATCAGACCATCAAACGTTGACACCCAAATATAGCCTTGAGGATCTTTGCCTATACTATATACTTTCCCATAAAGCAGCGGATCTTTATCAATAAACGTAGAGAATGACCTTGAAGCCATATTAAAAACAGAAACCCCTCCCCCATAGGTACCTATGAGAAATTGTCCATCTCTTCCGGGGAAAGGCACAATATTTAAAATAATATTGGCCCGAAGACCATTAAGCTTAGTACCGGCATCATAAATAGAGCTTTTCCCAGATTTGTCTGATACGATTAATCCATCACGGGTGCCAATTAATTTAGTATCTCCTGAAATACACAAAGCTCTTGCCGGCTGCTTTTGAAAAGAAGCATTACCGCCATAATCATACGTAACAAATTTCTTTCTGAAGTTCTGGGAAAAACAAACGCCGGACGAAGCAGTTCCAATCCATAAAATACTATCCTGGTCGTATAGTAACGTATAAATCGAATTCGTTGGCAACGAACTCATATCCTGAACATTGTGAGTAATCCGATCTAATACCTTTTGACTATTTACATCAAATCGCATTAATCCTGCACCATTAGTTCCAACATAGATTGTAGATTTATTTTCTGGAGTCAGAGCAGAGACAATTCGGTTGCGGAAGTCAGGTACTTCAATCTCAAGGTGAGTTTTTAGATTGTAATAAAACAGACCCTTTTCAGTACCTATAAGCAATAAGTCGTGAAAAAACATGATGTCGTTTATATACCCGACCTTTGGAGATGTTACAAACTTAAGGGATTGTTTCACCGGATCAAAATGAAGAATTCCATTCGTTGTTGCTATCCAGATTGTATTGTCGGATCCCCTCAAAATATCCCGAACACCAACATACTCACCATATCGTTGGGTTAGATATCTCTTTTCTATCTTTTTTGTTTTCGTATTATAGATGTCAAACGATTTTTTTGAACCGATATAATAAAGACTTTTATCAGAAGACACTTCTACACAGTATGCAGCATTTGATTCGCTGTATTCTGCAAGCATTTTGAGCTCTCCGGTCTTTCTGTCTAGTTCTAAAAGTCCACTTGTAGAACAAACCAGCAGTTTGTTCTTGTCAATTTCATGAATATCAGACACAAAAGACCTGACCTCATTCTTAATAGGATAAGTCTTGACTTCCCGTCCATCAAAACGGCTTACTCCCCGGGAATTACCAATCCAAATATAACCCAACGAGTCGCGATACAGTGAGCTCACAGAATAAAGTTCCATCCCATTACGCACTATCAGTGTTTTAAATTGCATTCCGGCAGATAAGTCGAAAGCAATTAACAGTACGATAATCAAAGATAAAATATGTTTATTTAAGAAGCTCATAGTTTCTAAGGCTATTTTTTTTTCAATACAAAAGTAATAATTTATCTCATTAATAAAAAATATTGTTTTTTAACGGGTAAATTTATAGTTGAGGGATTAATAAGTAAAGGTCAAAATATAATGTCGTATTTTGTCCCGAAGTTATTTAAAACAAACGACAGTCGTTCTTTGAGATTCTGAAAACAGAGATAAGCATCAAGAGGTATCCAATTATACTTGAT
>Ga0208789_1000576_pt1 | contig 31785 bp, 29 predicted proteins | sample Methanotroph_Enr_FD_187368 | JGI IMG/M metagenome (GOLD analysis project Ga0208789, IMG submission 187368) | Enriched soil microbial communities from Old Woman Creek wetland in Ohio, USA - Methanotroph_Enrichment_5 (SPAdes) (version 2) | ecosystem: Environmental > Terrestrial > Soil > Wetlands...
ATCGGTTGAGAAAACACGAGGTAAAAAACGTCTACTAAAGGTAATTCCATGGTCGTGAGATGTATTGAACGAATGGAATTAAAGACTGCCAACTAAGGCGGAACAGGAAGTTTCGTAGGCTGGAATAAGCTGGTTCGAGCGATAACGAGAACTGGTGTGCCTACATGGACAGATATTTGCTCCTGCAATATATGTATTCACCACATCCATGTGGATCATGTAGATAAGGGGCAGGAGCTGAAGCTTTTCCGGCAAACACCACCAGGATTCGCCGGAAAAGCCACCTCGCGCTAACGCGCTTGATGGTCTTATTCCGGCCTACAGGGTTCCTTATGTTGAGATAAGTGGGTAGTCGAATTTAGTAAAAATTAACGCTTGTTATTACCAAATGAGTTCGCCATGAATATAAAAACAAATAAAACCATAATCGGTATTTTCTCAATTATCACGCTATGTGCTGCTCATCAATCAGTTGCAGCGGTGAAGAGCGCGGACATTAAATCTACCACGGTGCAAATTGGGTTAAACAAATCCAGGCTGATCACGCTGGACAAAAATATCGTTGAAATATCCCAAGGCAATTCAACAGTTGCGGATTTCCCGGTGGACAATGAGGCTGCGGAGACCAGTTTTATGCCGCCGAACCAGATATTAATCCGGGGAAAATCATTAGGGACAACGAATTTGTATCTGTGGGGACCGAACCAGAAAGTCATACAAATTCTGGATATTGAAGTGACGCATGACCTGGATTCATTAAAAGCCAAGCTAAATGAGTTACTCCCTAATGAAAAAATAGATATCCGGTCGTCGCAGAGAAATATCGTGTTAAGCGGCGAAGTCAGCAGCCTGACTAATATGCAGGCGGCAATTGATTTAGCGCAAGGTTATTTAGGCTCATCAACAACTCTTGGCGCGGGCAGTGGTGTTAGTCCCGGAGGAACCGGGAACACCAATGTAACAACAAATACGACACAGCCAAAAGTCGATCCAAGCAAAAGCAGCACTCCATCGGTTATAAATCTGATGAGTGTCGGCGGCGCACAGCAGGTTATGCTGGATGTAAAAGTAGCCGAGATAGATAGGACATTGATCAAGGGTCTGAATATTAAATTTAGCTCGCTGCAAACATCTAATGCTTTTTCGATAGGGGCTATTAACGGTGGAGGTGCTTTAAACCCATTGGGTATTGGCGGGGTGCTTACCCCTCATAGCTTTAATGCCGGCGCGTTATTTTTGCAGGCGATCAGCGGTGAGTTTATGTTTAACCTGACCATTGATGCAGCCAACGATCAGCAATTGGCGAAAATTTTAGCCCAACCTACGTTAACGACTTTGTCAGGGCAACCGGCAACCTTCATTTCGGGCGGCGAATTCCCTATTCCTGTGCCTCAAAGTACCGGTTCAGGTAGCGGGACAATTACCATTCAATTTAAAGAATTCGGTGTCGGCTTAAAATTTGTCCCGGTGGTGCTTGATTCAGGGCGAATTAATCTGAACATGAATGTCAGCGTCAGCGAACTATCCCAAGACGCCGCTGTTATTGCTCATGCAGGAAATACCGATACCCAATTTTCCATTCCGTCGCTGACTAAACGGGAGGCAAGCAGCACGCTGGAATTGGCGGATGGGCAAACCATGAGTATTGCCGGATTAATCAGCGATAAATTACGCGAAAATGTAAACAAGTTTCCGGGACTGGGAGATATACCGGGCTTGGGTGCGCTATTTCGGAGTTCAAAGTTCCAGAATGATCAATCGGAACTGGTGATTTTCGTCACCCCCCGTCTGGCTAAACCGGTACTGGCACAAAATGCACAATTGCCGACCGACAGCTTTGTTGCTCCGGATGATGTCGATTTTTATGTGTTAGGCAGAACTGAATCAAGAAAAACCAGAAACCGCTGGGTAAAAAATGATGCCAGTCCTATGAGTAACAAGGGCGGTCTTGATGGTGAGTATGGTCAGCAATTAATGAAAGGCGGTCAACAATGAAAACGTTAAATAAAAGTAATACCTTACGGGCAGCGACAGGCTTATTGTTTTTAGCATTGATACCGGGATGCGCCGAGTGGAATTCACATCCGGTTGTTGTCGAACAAAATTTCGGCCGCGCAGTCAACAACATGGTCCAAAATCAGACTTTGTATCCCGAGCATGGCCAGAATGACAACCCTATTCTGAGACAGGACGGGCAAAAAGCTCAAGCGGTTATCGATGCCTATCGGAAAAGCCCAAACAGTATCAAGGATGGGAGACTGGAAGATGCGAAGAAAGGCGTAATTCTAGATGTTAGACAAGTCGGCGCTGATTAGATATGAATATCTGGCCGCAGTTTAATGATAACCAAAAGCCAGATAGCTTAGACATGCGTACTCAACAGTTAACAGGAACAAGATAATGAAAATAAATTGTTCAAAGAAACAGCGTGGTGCCGTAGTTCCATTGGTAACTATTGCTTTGCCGGTATTGCTGCTTGCTGCGGGTTTGGCATTGGACTTAGGACATACATTTGTCAACAAAACACGCTTGCAGAATGCGCTTGATGCCGCCGCATTAAGCGCTGCGATAACCATTGATAAAGATAGTACTAAAAACACAGCAGCGGCAACAACTGCTGGGATAGCAACGTTTAATCTGCTCAAAGCAACATCAGGTAATAATGAATTAGCCAGCTTGAATGGGGCCGCTCTGGTATTTGAATATTCCAAAAAATTAGTTCCTTTTACTGCCGGAACAACTCCCCCTGCGTTTGTTAGAGTTACATCGACCAACATGTTGACGGTAAGGCCTGCGTTAATAAGGGTTTTAAGCCGGTTCAAGAGTGATATACCGGTTCCGGCCATTGCTACTGCTGGACCGGTAGGACAAAACTGTAATCTGGTGCCATTGGTAATCTGCCCAACACCGGGAAATCCACAAATAGGATGTGACGCGACTGGTTGCAATGGCATCTCTTTTAATGAAGAAGTTTGCTTGAAGGGTGGAACTGCGGCACAAATGTCGGGTGCGTGCCAAAGTGCAAGTTTGCCCACCGGAAACTTTGGCTTTTTGATGTTTAATGGGATGCCTGGCGGTAATAATGTAAGACAGCTCTTAGCAGGTAATGTCAATATCTGTACAAATACTGCTTCATGGGAAAATGGAAATAAAGTAGGTCCCGAAGTTCAAGGATTAACCGATAGAATGAATGCGGATCCGGTGCAAACATTATATAAAGCCCCGACATATACTCCCCCCTACTATTCCCAGTATGTCCAGGCTACTCAAGCAATAAATCCAATACCTAATGGCAAAATCCCCTACAACAGAGAAATGGCAGTTCCGGTAGCTGATAATTGTAATAGTCCGAACCCTAATATTATTGCTTCCGCTTGTTTTTTTATGACAATCCTACCTACACATCAAGGAAATACAAATGAAATCGTAGGCGAATTAACTAGGGTTTGCCCAGGACCTGGCGCTTTTAGTCCAATCAGTCCTACTTTATTTGGCCCTCGCAAAATCGTTTTATTTAAAAGTCCGGGGAGTGGCGACTCATGAACATCATCAAACAACAAGGTTCATCAACTGTAGAGTTTGCAATTGTACTTCCGCTGCTGTTATTGCTGGTCGTTATGGTATCCGAATTTGGAATCATGTATTACCGGCTGAACGCAGTGACCAAATCGGTACAAATTGCTGCCCGTTATTTGTCAGGTAACGACACAACACCGCCACCTGACGTGACTACAGCCAAAAACCTGGCTGTTTATGGCAACAGCTTAGGCACGGGTACACCGATAGTACCCAGCTTTGCTGTAGCCAATTTAACCGTAACAAACCCAAATGCCCAGCATGTCCAGGTCGTTGCAACGTATAACTCTAGTCTTATATTAGGCAATAGCCTGAATGCACTGATGGGCTTAGCGACCGGGGGCAGTGTCGCCACTAATTTTATGACGCTTCATGCCAGCAGCGTAATGAGGTTAGTCCAATGATAAACAAACATAAACAGAAAGGTGCTGAAACCGTAGAATTTGCAGTGATTGCATTGCTGTTCTTTGCGGTTATTATGACCGTCATAGAGTTCAGCAGAGCTTTGTTTGTCTGGAATGCATTGACGGAGGCTACCCGCCGAGGCGCGAGGATGGCGGTTATTTGCCCCTATCAAAGCCCTATTCCAAAGCAAGTTGCCATTTTTGATATTATTGCCGGCTCATTAGGAACCAGTCCGATTGTTGCCGGCTTGACGCCAGCCATGGTAAGTGTCCGTTATTTGAATCTGGCGGGCGCTGTTGAAACCGATCAAACGCTAATAAGGTTTGCCGAGGTAAAAATCACGGGTTATACACACAATTTAATTATTCCTCTCTGGGGCAGAGCGGTAACGGTTCCTACATTCACGACGACCTTGCCGACTGAAAGTCTGGGTGCTGTTCCTACCTATCCGGGTGATCCTTTGATTGCGCCGCAGTGTAATTTTTGATTATTGGTAACTACTCAACACACCGAGGAAGGAACACCGATGGTACAGTCTAGACAAATAAACACTGATGTAGCGGGAGCTTCCCACTCTGGAACTTGGGAACTAGCCCCTCGCACAATTTTAATAATTACTATTTTGGCATTCTTTTAACTTAATTTTCATAAGAAGATAGCAGATGAACAAAATAACTGAAAATAAAATAAATTTGGTATTAATCGGTGCTGATGAGCTTAAGCTTAGAAAACAGCTATCCATTCTTTCTTACTCCGGCGATATTAAAAGCAAGGTAATCTGTAGCACGGCAATCATTGATTCCATCAGTAAACATACTCAAGATGAAAACAGCATCGTCATTATCAATTTAACCGAAAATGGCCTGAAAGAATTACAGGTTCTAAATAACATCAGCGGCAAGAAAGCCTCTATCATCATTATCGGCGATCATAAAAATGTTGACTTATTAAGCCAGGCAATCCGCGCCGGGGTTAAAGACTTTATTGATTGCAAGGATTATGAAGACAAGCTGGATGGCGTATTTTGTAATATCAAAAAAACCATCACGCATGTTTATAACGACAACAATGTTAAACGCTTAAATGCCATCATCAATGCTAAAGGCGGCAGCGGTGCCAGTTTTATAGCAAGTAACGTGGCTTATATTTTATCAAAAGACACCGGTCTAAAAGTGGCATTGGTTGATCTGGATTTTCAATTCGGCTCGATTGGACTCAATTTTGATAAGGTTCCAAAATATACGATTACAGAAGCGTTAAATGCCGTAGAAGATTTGGACTCGGTTTCATTAGAAGCTTATATGTCGAAATATAATGAACATTTGAGCCTGCTGTTGCCGTCACCATCGGATATTTTACTGCCCGGAGAAATTAACGTAGCTAATTTAAAGAAGTTGTTGGAATTGCTGCAAACTAATTACAGCCAGATAGTCGTTGATTTGCCAAGATTAATCGACCCGGTATCCAGCATGATTATGGAGCACGCAGATCAGATTACGCTGGTTATTCAGCAGAGTCTGGCCCAATTCAGAGATGGCCGGAGATTAATCCAGATTCTAAACAAAGACCTGGATATTCCTTTGGATAGGATATCCATTGTGGCTAATCGGTACGATCCCAAAAACAGCTTACGGATAGAAGATTTGAAAAACATGGTTAATCACGACAAGGTTTATACGATTGCCAATGATTATGAACGGGTTGCCAGCGCATCGAACCTGGGTGTTCCGCTCTGTGAATCATCATCTAATTCAAAAATCGCTCATGATCTAAAAAATCTTGCCCAAAGTCTGGGGAAAGTCGAGTTTGAAACCGGCAAAAAAAACCTGATGACTCGCTTTAGAACTTTTTTATCTTGATTCTGGATCGAGTACATTGCCCTCTTTACTGCACGACCCTGTAGGGGCGGATTTATCCGCCCTGGGCGAATGAATTCGCCCCCTACAGATGGCCCTAAATTCAAAGCATCACTCAGGGAGTACACCGATATGACGACCTTAACCGCACTACTAAAATCGAGACAGGCCCATATATGCAGCAGCGTTTTTCTTGCTATGATCTGGGGATTCTTTGCTTATGCGCACCTGCTGAAGTTCTTAAAAACACAGGACTGGTCGCTATTATTGTTTGGTTTTTCTGAAACACTGGTTGTGGGATTCTATATTTTTCGAAGCAAGCCCAAGACCATTTCGGTTAACCCCTTTGACTGGACCGTTGCTATCGGCGGCACTTTTGCACCGCTGTTTTTTCGGCCTGCATTGTGGGGAATACTCCCCGAGGCAAAGATTGTAATTATTGTCGGCGCGGTTTTTCAGATATTGAGCATCATTTCCCTTAACCGCAGTTTTGCGCTGGTCGCGGCAAATCGGGAAATCAAAACCGGGTGGATGTACCGCATCGTGCGCCACCCGCTCTATGCCAGTTATTGCCTGGTATTCCTTGGCTATGTGTTGACCAACACCACGCCAATGAATGTTTTTGTTTATCTGATATCGATGGGCTTTCTTTGCCTAAGAATCTTCCGGGAAGAAAAGCACCTGGCACTTGATCCGCTTTATTGCGAATACATGCTTAAAGCGCGCCATCGGCTTATCCCGTTCATATTTTAGCGCCCAGCCTACTTTAATGACGCTGTAGGAGCGGGCGGCCATGCCCGCGATATTTGGGCAGCGATTGCAAGTTATAGCGCCATCATCGCGGGCATGGCCCGCTCCTACAACGCTTAACTTAATGGCAGTGGACTGCTTTCGCCTCAAATCCCCAATGAATGCTCAAACTCCTCCAACGGCACCGGCTTACTAAACAAAAAACCCTGATAGAGCGGACAGCTGTGCTGCTCCAGGAATAGGCGTTGCTCTTCCGTTTCTACGCCTTCTGCGATAACTTCCATGCCCAAATTCTTGGCCATACCAATGATGGTTTGTACAATCACTGCATCAGTCGGTTTCAATCCGAGGTTGTGGATGAATGACTGGTCGATCTTGAGTTGGTCGAACGGCAGTTGCGTCAGGTAGGCCAGCGATGAATAACCGGTACCGAAATCATCCATAGAAAAACTTACACTGATTTTTTTGAGTATCTTCATTTTGGCGATGGTATCGTCGATGTCATCGAACACCAGGTTCTCGGTAAATTCGAGCTTGAGCCTATCCCCTTTGATGGCGGTTTTTTTCAACATCGCATACACTTGCTCGGTAAAGTCGGGTTGATGGAACTGACGCGGACTGACATTAACTGCAAGCTGCAAATTCCGGGTTTGTGCGTGGCCTTCCCATCGTTTAAGTTGGGCGCAGGCGTTTTCCAGCACCCACTGCCCAATGGGCACTATCAGCCCGATTTCTTCGGCCAGCGAAATGAATTCAAGCGGCAAAACTAAGCCGCGTTCCGGGTGATCCCAGCGCAACAGCGCTTCAGCGCCAATGACTTGACCGTCGAGGCGCGCCTGCCGCTGAAAATAAAGCTCAAATTGATTTTTCGCCAGCGCACTGCGCAGGTCGGTTTCCAGTGCAGCGCGCGCCGTCACCGCCTTTTGCATATCCTGATCGAAAAAGCGCAGCGTATTGCGCCCTGCCGCCTTGGCTTCATACATGGCGATATCGGCCCGCTTCAGTAGCGCCCTGATACTATGCTGGTGATTAACGAACAGGGTGATGCCGATGCTCGGGGTATTTTGATACTCATGGCAGGTGAGCTGGTAGGACTGGTTCAGTGAAACAATAATTTTCTCGCCGATGGTTTTAGCCTTGGCTGCTGCTTCTTCAGTATCCTCGCTCAGCTCTTCCAACATAATAACAAACTCGTCGCCGCCCTGGCGAGACACGGTGTCGCCTTCCCGCACGCAGTCAATAAGACGCTGTGCCGCCTGCTGCAGCAATATATCCCCCATGTCGTGCCCCAGATTGTCATTGAGAGCCTTAAAGTTATCCAAATCGATGAATAGCAATGCTCCGTATTTCTCACTGCGCCCACTGGCTGCCAGCGCTTGTTTCAACCTGTCCAGCAGCAATCTCCGGTTCGGCAATGAAGTCAATGGATCATAGTAGGCCAGCTGTTTGATTTCTTCTTCCGAAGCCTTGCGTTCGGATATATCGGTATGTAAGCCGACATAGTGGGTGATTGTCCCTTCCTTGTCCTTCACTGCGGTGATAGTCACCCATTTGGGAAAAATTTCGCCATTTTTCCGTTGATCCCAGATTTCGCCATGCCAAGACCCGGTGCGGTTAATGCTCTCCCACATCTCAGCGTAAAACGCCGCGTTATGGCGTCCCGACTGGAACAGATAGGGAGTCCGACCTACAAGTTCTTCGACGCTGTAGCCGGTAATCTCGGAAAAAGCCCGGTTGACCCGCAAAATCACCCTATCGGCATTAGTGATCATGATGCCTTCCTGAGCCTCAAAGGCCACTGCGGCAATGCGCAACTCCTCTTCGGCGCGCTTGCTTTCGGTGATGTCGGTGAGGGTGATGCGCAACGCCGTAGTTTGATCGTCGGTCATTACCGGCAGACAATCCAACCGGGCAGGAAAATAACTGTCGCCGCGTTTGAGCCTCAGTTCGAAATTCTTCTGCTCTTTTTCGCCCTCCAGCGCGCTTTTGATCAGAAGATGCCAGCGATCGCAATCTTCAGGCGCAACCCAATTGGTGAAATGACGGTTTAGCAGGTCTTCGCGCTCCACTCCGAGCAGCGCGGCTGCGGTAAGGTTGGTCTCGACAATCTCGCTCTCGGGTGTGAGGGTGACGTAACCAACGGGAGCAAATTCATACAGATTGCGATAGCGGTCATGGGATGCCTCGAGAGCAGTACGGGCGCGCTGTAGTTCCTCATTTTGCATCTCCAGCTCGATCTGGTGCACCCGAAGCTCGTGCAGCAGTTCTTCCATAGAAGGCGATGGCGGTGCAGGGGTAAGAGCCAGCCGCTCCTCGGCCTCGGAGCGTAGCGTAGATTGCTGGTCCGGTTTGGCGGGGTCGTTGGGCACGTAAACTCCTTACTGTTATTTAAGGTAGTTCGTTAAGCGGTATACAAGTGCCCGTAGAATAGGGAGTTCGGCGTCTTCAATCAATTAGTGCTATTACTTAGCAGGTAAAGTGAGTTGTTGGGTGAGTGTATTACATCGCTCCCGTATTCCGGCACATGTTTGTTATGCCCCTTGTCTCGGAGAGTCGTCATACTGGCAAGGATGCAGGAGTCCAGGCACAGGAATGTGAATTAATACCGCCTACGCCCTGTCGGTAACATCCTCCATCGCCAGCAGGATCAATTGCGGCTCGCCGGTCTGGCCGATGGCTGCGGGCGTTAAGCAGCATTTTGCGGTGACCGATGAGGGGGAAATCCTGTTCCACCAGATAGTCGTCAAAAGACTGATTATGCGGCAAGACACCATCCAGCAGCTCGCGCAAGGCGGAAATGTCCCATTGGCCGTCGCCCAGTTCGTAGATCGGGCGACCCACGGTCTGTTCGACAGTCACCTGAAAACATTGGTAAAAAGAGTTGCTGGCTGTGACGACATTCAATTCACTATTGAGCACAATCAACGGTTCGCGCACGGTATTGACGATGCCTTCGGCCAATAGCCGCGCTTCCTGCATCGCTACGGCCCGGGTGTGTTCGGTGATATTGGTGAAGGTCAACACCACGCCGTCGATCATGTTTTCCAGCGTCCGGTAGGGCTGAATACGCGCCAAGTACCAGTTACCGTTCAAGGTCTTGACTTCACGCTCGGTGGGCATCAGGTTATCGAGCACGGCATGGGCTGCATCCAGCAATTCATCAGTTTCCAATTCGGATTTGATGTCGCCTAATGCACGACCCACATCCGAAGCGACCAGACGATAGATTTGCGTCGCATCGCGGGTGAAACGCCGGATGATCAAATGCTGGTCGAGGAAGATGGTGCCGACCTGGATATTGTCGAGCAGGTTCTTCATGTCGTTTTGCATGTCGGCCAGTTGTACGATTTTGGCCTGTAATTCGGAGTTTACGGTGACCAGCTCTTCATTGATCGATTGCAGCTCCTCTTTAGAGGTCTCCAGCTCCTCATTCGTAGATTGCAGCTCTTCATTGGTGGATTGCATCTCTTCGTTGGTGCATTTGAGTTCCTCGTTGGAGGCATACTGCTCCTCAATGGTGGCCTGTAGGTTTTCTTTGGTGTAGGCCAGCTCATACTCCAGGTCCTCGATATGGCGCAGTTCATCCGGCTTGGAGCTGCGCTTGCGCGCCGGTTTGCTGACTGCCGGCTTCGCCAATTCTTGAAAACTGGTCAGCAGCAGACTTTGCTGGTCATTCGGATTAAACAGGGTTCTGATGCTGAGCAGCACCGGCTGAAAATCGCCGTTGGTCTTGACCCTCAGCTCCCGGCTTAGAGCCTGTGTGCCCTGACTGATGGTCTGGAGGGAGGAACGCAACTCCAGTTGCAGTCCTTCCCGCGCCATATCGATCATGTTCAGGGTTGCTTGGCCGGGCGCAGGACGCAGGTATTTACCGGTCTCGCCATAAACATAGAGAATATTGCCTTTTAGATCCGACACCACCGAAGCGGGCGCATAGAATTGAAGCAGCATGCGCCGGGTCAGTTCGGCCAAATTGGTCTCCCTGGCGGTTTTTATCACATCTTCCGGCGCTCTGTGTATCGGTTCGGTAGACCAGTTCAGGTTGCTGGTCAGCATAACTCGGGTTGAGGCAGCCGTGGGGGTGGCGCGATAAAACTTCCACTTGCGGTTGAGCGATGTAAACAACTCGGTATGGTTGCCGATACCCTCCGACGGCGACAAAAACAATACGCCGCCCGGCTTGAGCGCGTAATGAAAAGCCGGGATCAGGCGGTTTTGCAGCTCCGGTTCCAGATAAATCATCAGGTTTCGGCAACTGAGCAGATCGAGCTTAGTGAAAGGCGGATCCTTGATGACGTTCTGAACGGCGAATACCAACATCTCGCGAATTTCCTTCTTCACCCGGTAACCGCCTTCTTCCTTGATAAAGAAACGGCGCAGCCGCTCAGGCGTAATATCCTGAGCGATGTTAGGCGGATAAAACCCGGCGCGGGCAATAGTAATGGTCTCCTCCGCAAGATCGGTGCTGTATAGCTGCACTCTAAACTGGTAATGTTTTTCATCCATTAGTTCGCGCAACACGATGGCAATGGAATAAGCTTCCTCGCCGGTAGCGCAACCGGCCACCCAGACGCGGAAAACATAGTCGTCCGGCTTGTCCGCCAGCAGTGCCGGCAGGATGTCCTGCTTTAGCGCCACGAAAGCCTCCGGGTCGCGAAAGAAGTTGGTGACATTGATCAGCAATTCCTTGAACAGCGAGGTAATTTCGGACGGATGCTCCTTCAAGTAACGGATATAAGCCTCGGTATCCTCAATGCCATTCTGCGACATGCGCCGCTGAATGCGGCGGTTGATCGTACTCTTTTTGTACAGCGAAAAATCGTGACCGGTGCTGGTGCGCAACTGTAACAGGATGCGGCTGATCCCGCTTAATGCGATCGGGGGCAAAGCGGCAGGGACCAAGGGAATCAGTGTTCGTATGCCGGACAACAGCACTTCCGGCATTTTCTCCACCGGCAAAACATGGGTGACATAACCCGCCTGAATGGCGCTGGCCGGCATGCCGTCGAATTTAGCGGTGGTCGGCTCCTGCGCCATCGTGATGCCGCCGGCACCGAGAATGGCGCGCAATCCCAGTGTGCCGTCGGTGCCGGTACCGGACATAATAATGCCGTTGGCCTTTTCAGCCTGATCTTCAGCCAGCGAGCGCAGGAACGCATCAATGGGCATGCGCTGCCCATGCGGCTGCTCGGGTATGGTTAGTTGCAATGCGCCGTGAAAGATAGTCATATCGCGGTTGGGAGGAATCACATAGACGCAGTTAGGCATAACTTGCATCTGATCCAGCGCTTCGACCACCGGCATGGCCGTGATGCGTTGCAGGATTTCGGTCAGGATGCTGTCATGGCTGGGATCGAGATGCGAGACCAATACAAAGGCCATTCCGCTATCGGCAGGGACATGGCGGAAGAACTGCTCGAACGCCTCCAGCCCCCCGGCGGAAGCGCCCAAACCGACAATGGGGAAACCGTTATTTTGTTGAGGCTGATTTTTCGATCTAGCTGATGAGGTTTTATTCTGGGTCATGGCAGGATGCTGAGTTTGCGCGGCATTAAGGCGGCAGATATGCGAATATCTTGAGTTCAGCTAATTTAATAGTGTTTTATCGGGACAAAGTCAATTTAATTTACCGTGAGGCGTTACATTATTCGACAAGCTGGGCAAAATATGGGGGACTCGTTCCGAGGCGCTACGTCACTGCCATTAAGTTAATGGCTGCGCATTTCAACGACTGGAGTGCAAGGCTGGCCTTGCAGTATGGAGCAGTTACTACAAGGCCAGCCTTGCACTCCATTTTTTCGCGTTCCCGCCCGTTGCAAGTTAAGAACTGTAGGAGCGGGCCATGCCCGCGATGAAGGGACTACAACACTGTATGTCGCGGACGCGGCCCGCTCCTACGGCGTCGTTTTGTGCTTAAACTTAAGGCCATATACGCAGCGCCTGGGCGAGATAAAGGCGTTCGTTCTTCTCAACTTCCCAGTAATGCCAACATTTCATCCCTGTTAATCACTTCTTTCTCTTGTAACAATTCGGCCAGTTTTTCCAAGGCCTTCCGGTTTACGGTGATGATCTCACGGGCGCGTGTTTCAGCATCCTCGACCAGCGCTATTATTTCGGTATCAATCAGGCGGGCTGTCTCATCGGAATAATTACGATACTCTGAGACTTCGGTTTCCAGAAACTGGAGCTGCTGGCGTTTGCCGTAAGTCAGCGGCCCCATTTTTTTGCTCATGCCCAGGTTGCAGACCATGTTGCGGGCAATCTCGCTGGCTTTTTCCAAGTCGTTCTGGGCGCCGCTTGAGATGCTTCCCAATACAATCTCCTCGGCCATGCGTCCGCCCATCAAAATGGCCAGTTGGTCTTTAAGTTCATCTTCGGTCGATAAGAACTTTTCTTCTACCGGCAATTGCAAGGTAAAACCCAATGCCGACACACCACGAGGAATGATGGAAATTTTATGTACCGGCTGGCCGGTCGGCACATGTTCGGCGACCATCGCGTGTCCTGCTTCGTGGAAAGCCACCCGGCGTTTTTCTTCGGGATTTAGAACCCGGTTCTTTTTTTCCGGCCCGGCCAATATCCGGTCGATAGCCGACTCGAAGTCTTCTTTTTCGACTTTATCGTGACTGACCCGCGTCGCCATAATTGCTGCTTCATTGGCGATATTGGCAAGGTCTGCACCGACCAGTCCCGGTGTACGTCTGGCAATGATTGACAGGTCTATATTTTTAGCCAGTGTCAGGCCTTTGGTATGCAATTTAAGTATCTCAATACGGTCTTGCAAATCCGGCTTATCGACAACAATCTGGCGGTCGAAACGCCCGGAACGCAACAGCGCTTTATCCAGCACTTCAGGGCGATTGGTTGCCGCCATCACTACCACGCCGACCGAGGGGTCAAAACCGTCCATTTCGGTCAGCAGCTGGTTCAAGGTCTGTTCGCGCTCGTCATGGCCGCCGATCATAACCGGGCCGCCTCGCGTACGACCAATGGCATCAAGCTCATCAATAAAGATGATACAGGGCGCATTATTCCGTGCCTGCACAAAAAGCTCACGTACTCTGGCCGCGCCCACGCCGACAAACAGCTCAATAAACTCGGAACCGCTGATGTTAAAGAAAGGCACCTGCGCTTCCCCGGAAACGGCGCGCGCCAGCAGGGTTTTTCCGGTTCCGGGCGGCCCTACCAGCAACACGCCTTTGGGCATACGTCCGCCTAATCTTTGGAATTTTTCCGGTGTTTTCAGAAAATCGATGGACTCGTTAAGTTCCTGTTTGGCGCTGTCGGCACCGGCCACGTCATTAAAGGTGATCTTGGCTTGGGTATCCTGATGAATGTGGATTTTGTCCCCCAGATTGAGAAAAGACTGCGCACCGGCCGCCGTGCGGCGCATAACCCATGACCAGATAAGCACCAGGATCAACATCGGAATAACCCAATTGAAGAAAAGATTGCTTAGCCAGTTGTCGCCGCTTCTGACCACAAAATCGACTTTGTTCTGCTCCAGCATTTGCGCAAGGTCATTTTGCCACAACGGAACAGTCATGAAATTTTTGGCAGGCTGCGTCGAATCGTCAGACTTGATAACGCCGGTAATTAAGCGCTCGGTGACCACCGCCTTGTCAATTTTTCCCTCCTTGACCAGCTTGATAAACTGGCTGTAGGGGATTTCGTCGCGCTGCACTTCTTCAACGCTACGGATAAAAGTCAGCATCAAGATTAGTAGCAGCCCAAAGAAAATTATTTTCCCCCATCTGGAGTCGGTCGGTTTTTTATCCGTCTCCGTCGGTTTATTAAGCTCCCGCTTCGGCTCCTGTTTGGACAGAAAACCAAAACCCGCCATCAATAAATTTTTCAGATACGCGAAGAGACTGCCCAGCAACGTGAGCACAGCTTTAATAATGCCGTTCTTTGACTCAGTCATAAAGGTGGTACCTCGGCTTGAGTCTCCGGTTATGAAAATACTCTACCGACTGATCGAGGATTGAAACGATATCGTCACAGTCGATAATATTTTTACTGCTGCTAAGAATATAACCGGCCAATTGATTGATGGCCGCCCAATTCGCATCATTATTGACAAAGTCAAATGCGAGGGCAAACAACTCATCCAATTTTTCATCTCTTTGCTGTTTATCGGAGGAATAGCTTTGTAAATATTCATTGGCCAAGGCAAGATCGGAACTGCCGCCATAATTCTTTAATGCTTTCAGGTTGACCAACTGATGATTAAACAGTTCATCATCGGTGGCCGCGACATGCTTAGCTTCAGCCAATGGCCCAATCAGCAGGTTAATAATGTCCGCCTCAAAGGCTATCTTGTAATCCTCTATCAATTCCACCATGTTGTCATTCTGTTCCGTTAATTCCTGCACCAGGCTTTCGATAGACGGCGGCAATAATTCAATTAGCCGCCCGCCTTCCACTCGTGCGATGCAATCGTCATGGGTTGTTTGGTAAGCCATGACATCCGCCGCTGTCACGTCGTTCATCTCTTTAAAAATAATCTTAAAAAAAGCCGACGGCAGATGTCTGGCTTTGTTATTTAAATGAATACCCGCCGCATGTCCTGCTTCATGAAAAGCAACACGCTGTTTATGCTCTGCTAATTTGTCCTGACTTAGAGTCTCAATTATCTTGTTTCGTTTCATAGTAACCACCATCGCTTTAAGTCAATAACCATCTTGATTGGCAAAAAACCTCAGTCGGCACCGGTATAGCTACCGGCCTTTTTTGCCACGGACAAAAGCATCTTGCTAATCAAGAAAAAACATTGCGCTAAAAAAATCACTCAGCATCCTGAAACCAGTAGAAGTATTGATTTTTAATTTCCGCTTCGGCTTCAAGCCAATCGTCCATTTCATGTCCGCCGATAAATCCCCTTTTTTCGGCTTTACAGTAAGCACGTTCTGCAACCATTTTTTGAAACTTGTCCTCGTCAAAAACCTCCTTATTCGACTTTTGCGTTGAATTAAAATCGGCCACAATTTCACCCCCTGCACATCTCGAAGGAACACCCTTCGATTTTCATTCTATGTACATCGGGATAGAGGAACAATTGGTATAAGTACGTACCAGCCAATTAAACGCGGCCATTAAGTTAGGCGCTGTAGTAGTTATGACCGCGATGAAGGGCAACACTGTAATAATTGCCTAGATGTCGCGGGCACGGCCCGCTCCTACGCTAATCTGCACCGATGACATCGCTCACTCCATCAGCTGTTGAAAAATATTTGACCAAGGTAATACCGGAGAACTGTATAAATAGCCTTGCCCTTCATCGCAGCCTAAATCCATCAGCCGGTTTTGCTGATCGCTCGACTCGATCCCCATCGCAATAACCTGTAAATGCAAACCATGGCCCAAGGCTATCACCGCTCGGGTAATGTCCTCATCGTTGGCGTTATTCAACACATCCACGACAAACGAACTGTTAATTTTCAATTTTTTTACCGGAATGCGTTTTAAATTGTTAAACGAAAAACAGCCCACGCCAAAATCATCGACCGTCAAATCTATTCCAGCTGCAACCAGCTGGTTGAGCGCCTTGATGGTTTGTTCGGAATTATCCATAAAACTGCCGCCGGTCAATTCCAGCTCAAGATGAGATGGATCAAGTCCGGTCGAATTCAATATCCGCTCAACCGTCGCCACAAAATCGGAGCGTAAAAACTGAACCGCCGACACATTAACGACCATCTTATTAATCAGCAATCCCTCATCCAGCCAGCGGCGCATCTGCATGCAGGCATTCTGCAAGACCCATTCCCCAAGCGCCACAATAAACCCGCTTTCCTCCGCGATGGGAATAAACTGATCCGGGGAGATCAGCCCCAGCATTGGATGCATCCAACGCACCAGGGACTCAACGCCCACCAGCTTTCCGGTTTTAAGGCAGACTTGCGGCTGGTAATACAAAATCAGCTCATGCCGCTCTAAAGACTGGCGTAACGCACGTTCCATCGACATTTTCTCGAAAGCTTCAGTGGTTAACTCCAGGCTGTAATATTGAAAGTTATTCCGCCCTTCTTTCTTGGCGCGGTACATGGCCGCATCGGCATTTCTAATCAATGTATCCGTATCCTTTCCATCCTGCGGAAACAGGCTGATGCCGACACTGGTCGATATTTTTAGCCGGTATCCTTTTATATAAACGGGAGCATTAAAGGTATCGATCAGCTTTTGTGCGAGCTTGGCAGGGCTTTTAGCGTCGGGGATATTTTCCATAAACACCACAAACTCATCACCGGCATAACGCGAAACCGTGTCTTCTTTTCTGACCAGGTTTTTTATGCGTTTTGCGGTCTCCTTTAACAAGCCATCGCCGACCGCATGGCCATAGGTATCGTTAATGCCCTTAAAGCGATCGAGATCTAGAAACAATACCGCCGCCTGCGAGCCTTCCCGCATTGCATTTTGCAAGGAATGATCGATGCGATCCTTTAGTAACAGCCGGTTCGGCAGTTTAGTCAGCGGATCGTGGTAGGCCAGAAAACCTAGATGATCCTGCGCCTTCTTAAAATGCGTTATATCCATAAACACATGGACATAATGGAGCACCTCGCCCGCTGCATCCCTAACCTCGCTGACGGTAGTCCACGAAGGAAAATCCATGCTGCTCTTGTGACGCCGCCATACCTCGCCCTGCCAGCTGGTTACATTCCCGATCACGCTGTTTGCCTCGTCATCGCTTTTTAGGTTATTTTTCTTTGCTTGCAAAAAATGCGTGTTTTTCCCGAAAACATCCTCCTGACTGAAGCCGGTGATTGCGGTGAACGCCTCGTTAACCGAAATGATTTTTTTATCTTTATCGGTAACAAAGATGCCTTCCCCTATGTTATTAAAAATCACCGATGCCATGCTCAGCTTGCCTTCGGAGTGCTTTTGCCGGGTAACATCCGTCAAGGTCATTAAGACCTGATAAGGTTGATGTTCGCCCGCCCTGAATTCGGGTACTGCATGAACGACAACCCAGACATAACTCTGCCGTTCAGCATTAAACAGCCCCATCGCCACTGCTTCCACGGGCTTCCCTGTACTCAATGCCATCGCCGAAGGCTGTTGTTCTTCCGGAAAAACCGAACCGTCTTCCTTGATAACCTTCAAACAGGAGTCGGCAAACTTACGCCCGATAATAATGTCGCGGGGCAGGCCAAGAAGCTGTTCGGCAGCATGATTGACCGCTATTACAATACCCGCCGCGTCCAGATAAATAACGCCCTGATCGATATTTTCGAATAAGTTGCGATATTTGGCCTCGCTAATCCGTAAGGTATCGATGGCCAGTTTAGGATTCGTTAATTGCGGCATAAAAAAAAACGAGCCAAATGTTCCAAGACTTTCCTTAAGTTTTTCAAACATTGCATTTTTACTCCTTGGATAACAAAAATATCCGGCATTTAATCGGGTAATTTCTAATAATCTTTATTAGAAGGCTATGTCGTCATTAAGCATCCTGATTAGCAAGTTCCTAACGTTTTTGCGATGTCTGAGACAGGCGGCTATACCGACCGACGCTAAACGTTTCGGATGAGCAACACGCCCCGTCCGGCTGTGGCAATCATACTGTGGCCTTTTGACAGCCACTACAGCCAACCTACGCCGCCTTATATTTATCAGTCTTACAACAACTTATGTCCTTCTTGCGCTTCAGCGAAAAATCCTGGGCTTTCTAGTTTCGGCATGCGCATTTTTCTTTGATTTTGTCTTTGCCTCTTTGTAATATTCAACTTCGTCATGCATAAATTGTTTTTCCTTTAGTTCAATATCAATCCAGGGGATTTTATGTCGCCAGTTTGTATCCGACTGTTGTCCATCATCTTCTATACAAGTCACCATATTACTCACCCAGCTGTCCACTATTGATCTACGGCTAAAGCTTATAGCAAAGAAAACAGCTGCAAAATTCGTACGCATACCTAAGTAATTTTACCTATGTATTTCCACGGACTAATGCCGTACATTATGCTAGGTCATTAAAAACAGTTAACTATATATGTTAGTTATTACAAAAATCATTGAAACCATGTCTATCAAGCTACATTACAATTTAAACTTTCTCGCCTATATTCCAAAAGGCCTGCAAAACAACAGATTAACCTCGTAAAACCTGACATACTTACAAAAAGAACCGATCAAAGTAAGCTGACAATACTGGGAGAGAATGGTATGGCTTTTCTTGGGAATCATCTTATTTCGCCAACCCATGGGAACAGACACCGGTTATGAGAAAATCATCGAATAGGCGCCTGAATTCTGACAGTCTTGACGACAAAGCAGAAGCGTTGCTGGCTAAGCACCGTGAAGATATCCGAAAACAGGCGGAAATCATGCTCTCTCACTCCGGTCCCGATATTGCCCGAATGTCCACTGAGGACATTCAAAAACTGCTGTTTGATTCTCAGGTTCAACAGCTAGAGCTGAAAATGCAGCATGAGGAGTTAAACAGGGCACATCAGGAGTTGATCGTATCCCGCGACAGCTTTGTGCAACTTTATGACTCATCGCCTGTCGGCTACCTGACGCTGAATGAAGCCGGCATCATCCAAAAAGCCAATATGGCGGCCGCAAATCTACTGGGTTATTCAAAGCAGGAGTTGATCAACCAGCGCTTTGGGAAATTTATTCTACCTTCGGACCAGGATAATTATTACTTGTTTATCCGCAACCTTTTAGCCCAAAAAACCGGTCATGTTCTTAACGCTATAATCAGGGATACGCATAGCCCATCGACTAATCAGGAATGCCAGTACTTTCAATTTTGCGTTAACTCGCCGCAACCCTACGATAAAAACACCCCGTTAACTTACGTTGAATGCTACGCAAAAATTGCTTACAACGATAAAAACGAGTTACAAATATGCTTAAGCATTACTAACGTAACCGAACGTAAGCAAGCGCAAGAAACTATTGCCTGCCTTAATGAAAAGCTGGAAGAAAAGGTTCGCAAGCAGAACAATGCACTGACCGCAGCCAACCTGAGTTTAATGAAAAAAGTTGAAGAACTCCGCCGCTCCAAGCACCAATTAGTGGAGAGGGAGTCCAAGCTCCATTCCATTTTTAATGCGTCAGTGGAAGGCATTATCACCATTGATATGTCCGACATCATCGTATCCGCCAATGCCGCAGTCGAAACCATTTTCGGCTATAAACCGGCAGAGCTGATAGGCTGCAACATCGACAAAATCATACCGTCATCGCCAAGGGAAATAAAGCATCACCGCTTGCCCCCCACGGCAAAAGCTGTCGGTCAAATCCGCGAAGTTGAAGGCATACACGAAAACGGTTCGACGGTCCCCCTGGATCTGTCCATAGCGGAATTTTCAGTCGATAATGCGTATTATTTTACCCATATTGTGCGTGATATAAGTCTGCGCAAACATCAGGAACAGCAAGACAAAGCTCATTTGGACGAACTCGCTCACGTCACTCGCCTGGGGCTGATGGGTGAAATGGCTTCCGGCATCGCTCATGAAGTCAACCAGCCCTTAGCCGCGATTACCACCTATGCGCAAGTCAGTTTAAACCTTATCAGCGCTGAAAAGCCTGATATGGCAAAGCTCAGAGAAATCTTAGACAAAACCCAGCAGCAGGCGTTAAGAGCGGGAGGGATCGTTCATCGCATGAGGGAATTTGTTAAATCTCATTCACAGCACCGCTCAACCACCGAACTTAATGCTTTGGTTCATGACGCCGTCGACTTGTGCATTTCCGAACTCAAACAAAACGACATCAAGCTGATATTTGAGCTGGAAAGCCATCTGCCGCCTATCTATGTCGATCAGATACAAATAGAACAGGTTCTGATAAACCTGATCCGAAACAGCGTTGATGCCTTAAAGAACTTGCCGGTAAAACAAGAGCGCCTGTTAACCATCCATACTCACTTGACTCCCAATAGCAATAGTATACAGGTCAGGGTAAAGGACAATGGTTCGGGACTTGATCAAGAGCAGCAACAAAAAATATTGACGCCTTTTTACACCACCAAGGCAGACGGCATGGGTATGGGACTGTCCATCAGCCGATCAATTATCGAAGCCCATAAAGGTACATTGCATTTCAATAGCCAACCTGGAAAAGGTACCACTTTTTATTTCACCCTACCCGTACGGAGAAAATCTGATGAGCGCTAATAACTCAAAATCTCTCGTTTATATAGTTGACGATGAATTCGCAATACGCGACTCGCTAACCATGTTAATTGAATCAACGGGACAACCAGTCAGGAGCTTTGAATCTGCCGAGGCCTTTTTAAATGCGTATGACCCTGATCAGCCAGGCTGTCTGCTATTGGATGTTAGAATGCCTTTAATGAGCGGGCACGACCTCCAAAAGGAATTATCGAAAAGAGGTCATGTCATCCCGATTATATTTATCAGCGGTCACGCCGAGATTCCCGACTCGGCAAAAGCATTCAGGGCCGGTGCCGTCGATTTTCTGGAAAAACCGTTTAACAATAAAGAATTGCTGGAACGAATCGATGAAGCCCTTAAAAAGGACGCGGCATTCAGGGGAGAGTTTATCAAAAGACGCCGCATACAAGACCGCCTCGACCACCTAACCGCCAGGGAAAAAGAAGTATTGAACCTGATAGTCAAAAGCCATTCCAACAAGGAATCGGCCAAAATACTCAACATCAGCAATCGCACCGTAGACGTGCACAGGGCAAGCATCATGGAAAAAATGCAGGCCGACAACGTCGCCGAACTGATAACAATGGTCATGTATTGTGAAGCGCCGGACAGCAGCTCGCTGGAGGAAAGGTTTCATTAACCTAAAAGACTTTTAATCACCACGAAGACACGAAGTTTTTATTTCTTCGTGTCTTCGTGGTGAAAATTATTTTTCCAGTTCGAAGCTTTGTGTGCCTTTTCCGCAGTCTGTTCAAAGCCAGCTTTGAACTCCGCCGTTAATAACATTAATGGAGTCCAAAGCTGGCTTTGGTATTGCCCGGCTAGGCTATCCTTTATTTTGTCGTCAGGCAATCGTACGCACAGCGTACCCTACCGAACTTTTCTCCAGAGTCACTCCTGAAAAATCCTTAACGACCGGATTCTATTAATCGCAGCCGCCAGTTCATATTTGCGCGGCATGGAAAGGGTGCCGGGATAATCAGCCGCCAACACGTCCAAGCCGTGCTGGCGAATTTCGCCCTCCAACCAGTCTATCCAGAAACGGAGAGTCTCCGGTTCTTTGCCCGACTGCATCCTGGCCCGCAGCGCCAGCAGGCAATAGCCGATGGCTAAAATCTGCGGCGCTTCTGCGATTTGCGCCACCGCTTCTAAATTGATCGTATCCATGCCGTATTCCAGTTGCCTCGGCGCCTTGCGCAAATCTTTTATCCGCTTGGGCAGGGTTTTGTTCAGGCGCTGATTGGTATAAGCGGGATCGAAATTGTCGGCTGCCAGCCGACGCGATACCGCAAAATCGGCAATTGGCGCCCCCTCCTCCGCTATCGGCCCCAGCCTGTCGCGCACCTTGGCGGTAATATCCTCGCAACGATAGTTATCCATCAACAGGCAGATGTCGGCCTTTTGCAAAAAATAACCTAAGCCGCCAACCACAAAAATCATCGAGATATGACGTTCTCTCCACAGCGACCGCGCTGCCGAATAAAGCGGCTTGATCGGTTCTTGCGCGGCATCGAGGATTTTTTTGATCAACTCGTCGCGCACCAGGAAATTGGTTGCGCAGGTGTCTTCGTCAAACAGCAGCAACCGGCTGCCGCTTTCGATGGCTTCAACAATATTGGCGGCTTGCGAGGTGCTGCCGCTGGCGTTATCGGATGAGAAATGACCGGTTTTAAGGCCGTTCGGCAGATCGCTGATAAAAGGGCTGATATCGACATCGCAGATACTGCGGCCTTCTTCCGCCCTGATGAAAAAAGCATCTTCGCGAGTCACCACGTATTCCCGGCCGTCGCCCGGAACATGCGCATAAACCCCGGCTAAAATCGCCTGCATCAAGGTCGATTTGCCGTGATAGCCGCCGCCGGTAATACAGGTGATGCCTTCCTTAACGCCCATGCCGGTGATGCTGCGGCCATCCGGCAAGGGGATGGTTATTTGTAGCGATGAAGGAGATTGAAAGGGTTTAACCGGTTCGCCCTCAGCAGGCCTATCATCGACGCCGCTATGCCGCGGCAGCTTGGCCTCATCGGCAATAAAAGCGACCAGGTCATGTTGCTGCATAAACCGAATAATCCCGGCGCGTGTTTTTTGCACATCGACAAACTGGGCTAACAGCGTTCGGGATTGCCGGTCATAGTGCTGATAAAAAAAGCAGTCGTCAACAATTGCAACCAGCTCCTGATTCAACATGATCCAGGCCTGCTCGGCGTCAAAAACGCCGCCGCCCTGCCCTTTGGCAGGCAGGCTGATGATAAAGCGCAAACAAACCGCATCGCCATCAAACAAAACGCTGTCCCTGACCAGCATCTTTTGGCTCAGGGCAATGGTGCTAAAAGAACCGCTGCCGTCTTTGCCTCGATTTTGCAGCGCAAACCGGGATATCCCCTGACGAAAACGCCGGATTAGGAAGTCGGCGACCGCCAGCTTGCATTCGCCGGCCTGCAAAAATTCACCGGGGATTTTACTGTCCTGTAGCGCTATTTTTACCGAGGCAATGGAAGCCGGGTTAGCGCCGGGGCTGCCTTGTATTTTGATAAAGCCAAGTTCAAATCGGGGAAAGTAATAAGTACCGTACAGCTTTCGTATGTGATGAAAAGGCCGGTCGGCGATAGAGGATAGTAACGGTTGTAGTTTAAGCACATTTATCCTGTCTTACGGTTTCTACAACCCCGACATCACATAAAAAACATGCCCGCCAATCTGCCTGACAACCTCCCCGGCATATCGAGGCTTAGTGCCGGTGTTCCAGCTATCGGAGTTTCGCACGGTGGAATCCTTGCCGCCCATGACTGACTTGGCTAACGCCGTGTAGTGAGAAATCAGGTTGCTCGGCGGGGTTAATCGCGACACGCCCGTCAGCCGACATATCGCCTTGCCGATACGTTTGGATCGATTAACCGTGGCCTCACCCACGGCAATAGCCCCTTCGATGGACTCGCCTCTCGATTCGGCGTAAATGATCTTGGCGAGGCATCCTTCTTCGCTCGCTTGCGCCGATATTGGGAACAGAAATGCCATTGTCAGAATTAAGTTAGTCATATGCAATTCCTTAGTGTTAGCTTTATTAAACCCATGCTAATCCCTAAATCAGGACTCTCCAGGGCGGTTTCAGACTAAGCCAGATGCTAGACTTTTTGCAAAAACAAAGGAATAAGTGCTAATGCGTAGGCATTCAGGGTGAGCTTTTTACTTTGGTCTGCCAAAGGGTTGGCGCTGATAACTCCCCCGAATGATTTATCAACATCTAGGTATTTTCCGATATACCCAAGTCCAGTCATTTAATTTAGTGTGTAGCCACTGCCGATATACGTTCAACTCAAGACTTATAAACCGGGAACTGACGTCATGACACAAATAGAATTGACCGAGCAAGCCTTCAAGCTCTATGACAACATTCGAATTCAAAGCTATAGAGCCCCAGCGAGTTCAGACCATAGGAGGCGCTTGCATTCCTTGGGGCTTAAAGCCTTTTACCGATACAAGCGCCGTTTAGAAGCCGAGCAACGCCAAAATTGTCTGGAAGATGTCGCCCATTGGGGCTTTTAAATATTGTCTCGAAACAAGGGGAAGCGGCCCATGAACACAGTAATGATTCAACAATCATTGATAGTGGGGCTGCTGTTTAGCGCTACGCTCGCCGCAGCTCAGGAAGCCCAGCCTATAAAACTGCCGCAACCTCAGTTCGAAACCGGAATGCCGCTGATGCAAGCCCTGCATGCCCGCAAATCCACCCGGGAATTCAGCTCGGAGAAATTGCCGGACCAAGTGCTCTCCGATTTGCTTTGGGCGGCATTCGGCGTAAACCGCCCGGAAACGGGAGACCGAACCGCCCCATCAACACGCAATTGGCAGGACATCGACATCTATGCGGCAACTGCGGACGGTCTTTACCTGTTTGACGCCAAGAACCATGCCTTGAAACTGGTCCAGGCAAAAGACATCCGCGCACTGACCGGTACGCAGGACTTTGTGAGAGATGCGCCGGTCAATTTGATTTACGTATCGGACTTCACCCGCATGGACTCGGACACCAGCCACGAAGATAAAAAAATCGCTGCGGCAATCGACACCGGTTTTATCGGCCAGAATGTCTACCTGTACTGCGCGTCCACAGGACTTGCAACCGTTGTTAGAGGCTCGGTTGATAAAGACGTCTTGGCGAAAGCGATGAAGCTCAAATCAACCCAATGGATAGTCGCGGCGCAGAGCGTAGGTTATCCGAGAAAGTAGATGGCAGTCCTGATCGCCTTTGCAGAATCTCGTCACTCAGTAGTATTGGCAATGATCTTATGAATCCGTTTGCTGCTGATAGCGATAATGACCAAAATGAAAGGAATCGAAATGCCCTCAGTGATAACCGGATTGATTTTCCAGCCGATCATATGAAGCGCTTCGGCTATTGTGCCGATAAGGCTGGCCGCATAATAGGTAATAGCGACCATCGAGATACCTTCAACCATTTGTTGCATCCGCAGCTGCATCTTTGCGCGCAAGGCCATCGACGTGAGCAGGCCCTGGTTTTGTTTCTCGATGATGATGTCGACACGGGTGCGCAGCAATTGGCTCGCGTTGCTGACCCGCTCGGAAAGCAGGGTAAAGCGGTGAGAGATCGATTCGCAGGTATTGATCGCCGGTTCCAGCCGCCGTTTGATAAATTCGCCCAAGGTCTGAATGCCTTGAATCCGAACTTCGCGCAAATCGTTGACCCGTTGCTGCACCAATTGATAATAGGCGCTGGCGGCCGCAAAGCGAAAGTGATTGCTGGAGATGTAATTTTCGACTTCAGCGGCCAGCGTGGTCAGCTCATCCAATAATTCGCCGTCATTATTGTCGGGCAGCGTCATAGCGTTGGTGATGCTGTACAGTTGCCGATCGGAGTTGTTTAATGCAGGCCGCAGCTTGCGCGCAATGGGGAAAGCCATCAACGCCATAACCCGATACACTTCAATTTCAAACAGTCGCTGCAACAAGCGCCCGGCCTGCTCCGTTCTTAGGTCATGGTTGATAATCAAAAAACGGCTAAAGCCATCGACATGGATGCGAAAGTCTGTGAATACCGAGGCCGCACCGCCGGTCACTTTGGAACCGATGACCGGGTTGTTGGCAAAGTGGACCGACAGAGAGGCCAAATCGGCATTCTCTTGATAATCAATGTCGGCAGCAGAGACAATGGTCGCATGCGCCGCAACAATGACTTGCCCGGTCAACTGCGACATCCAATCGACCGGCACTTTTTTTAGCGCCGAATCCGCAAAAGGCTCTTTCGGGGTGTCATGTACGTAAAAACTATACGTACTAAACTCGCCGTGCTGCTCCCAACGTATTTGAAAGGAATTGAAGGTAGCGCTGAAATGATCCACCTCTTTTTCAGGCGGGGCGACACCGAATCTTTCACAAAGCGCGGCCAAGTGCTTACGTTCTTCCGCTTTTTCGTCACTGGACAGCAATAACGCAAGATGGCTTGCCCTAACCGGTAGATGACCAATAGACGGTGCACGGGCGTGGACTTCGTTGTGCAGTACAAAGCGTTGAGGATGGTTTTCAGGGATGGGGAATAAAGTCGTCACGGGTATTTTTTTAGAGTTTTTAGGTAACAATGAATTGAACCAATTTTACCTAAAAAACGCGGTTGAGCTTGGTTATTATTGCTAATCCCGCGAAATTCAAGAGAACCTGATTACACCAAAACCATCACACTTTTTTGATGCCGCATAGCGGTTGCCGTCGATGACATCATCAGAATCCTTCTAATGCCGCCAAAAAACCAGCAGCACTGACGATCGGCGTCATGCCGATACGATCCATTGACAACAGATCACGTTTATCGCCAGTCACAAGAAAATCAGCTTTACTTTCCAAAGCCATCGCTAAGACCGGGTTGTCGTCAGGATCTTTACATAAATCAACGGTGGGCAATGACGCATAAACAAAAGCATTAAGCTTGAGGCCATTAACCATCTGCCCTGCTTCAACTGGATTGATAAAGCGCTTCAACTTTGGATAACGGCTGACACGACGAAACTCTTCCAGTTGCCACTCCGATGTAAATAGCTCGAAGCGTTTCTTTTTCCAGGCCTGATAAATCTTATCGGGGGGCGTGTCGACAGTAATCAGCGCAGCAATCAAAATGCCGGTGTCTAAAACAACACGCATGAAGGTTAATGAGAAGAAACCGCTTCATCAATAGCCGCAAGAATGTCGTCTTGATTGAACTGTTTATTACGAGCTTTCACTGCGTCGGTAACCAAATCAAAGAGATGCAACTGCACAGCTTCGTCAACAAAATGGGAAATATCGCCCTTTTTCATACCCGTTCCAGCCAAGTAGGTGCGTAGCGCTTTATCCGTGGATTCAGGAACGACAACTGACCATCTTACTCTGTTCATTTTGAGCCCTTAAAGTACATTAGGATTGGATAATGCGATTATAAATGTTTATGCGTTTATGTGCAGAGATTGCCAGACTCAGTGCCGAGTTTGGCGGCAATTGTGCATCAATCCAATAGATCATGCTACCAAGCGTTCCAAATTTGCCCGGCGGGCAGCATACAACAGACATGCCTGAATATCTTGCAGCTCCAAATCGGGAAAATCCTGCAAAATCTCCTCGCTGCTGATGCCTTCGCCCAGCATTTGCAAAATATCGCTGACACGGATTCTCATGTTGCGAATGCAAGGCTTGCCGCCGCATTGAAGCGGGTTATGGGTGATTCGGGTCTCAAGGTTCATAATCATGACTCCTCTTTAATCAAAGAATTTACTTTAACATAAATCGTCAGGCTTTAGCCCTACATCTCATCTTGCAGATAAGCCTTTTCCTGATAATGCCGACTATGCCAAACAAATCCTAAGGCTGTCACCAGCATCAATCCGGCGAAAAACCAAAAATAACTCGCTCCGGCAAGACGGCTGGAACCGTCCGGGTTTTCAATGAAAAAATTCACCGCGCTGGTGAACAGGTTGCCGAGCGCGATTGCCGCCATATACAGCGACATCACCAGGGACTTCATCGATTTTGGCGCTTGGGTATAGGAGAATTCCAGGCAAGTGATAGACACCATCACTTCGGCAGAAGTCAGCAACAAATAAGCCAGCAACTGCCAACAAATACTTGGATTAAATCCTGCATCGATGCGCATCTGAATGCCCGCGACCAATACAAAAGACAAGACCGTGATAAACAAACCGATGGCGATTTTATTCAGATAACCCAACTGCACAAACTTGCCCAGCACCGGGTATAAAAACCGGTAAAACAGCGGCGTGAGCAGGACGATCAACAGCGGATTAGCCGCTTGTATCTGTGAAGGCAATATCTCCACGCCGAATACCAGCCTGTCCATCTGCTGCGCCTGCAAGACCCAGGACGAGCCGTTTTGGTCGAACAGAGCCCAAAACATCGCGATGAACAAGTAAATGCCGCTTAATTTTCCCAAGCAGCGCAAGCCTTCGCCGCTCAAGGCCTCGCGCACGAAGCCCATGCCGGCTGCGGGTATGTGCACAAACCGGTATCGCCCAGACCAGAAGATCACCGTCGCCAACAGCATCAACAGGCCCGGCACCAGAAATGCGACTGATGCGCCGTAGGTTTGGAGCAGCCAAGGCACCAGCAGCATAGAGACAAAAGCCCCGAGGTTAACGGACAAATAAAACCAGCTGAATACCTTGCTTAGCCAATGTTGGTTGCTGGAGCCAAACTGGTCGCCGACATGCGCGGATACGCAGGGTTTGATCCCACCTGCGCCGAGTGCGATCAAGGCTTGCCCCACTAACAACCCTGTTCGCGTATCGTCCAACGCCAGGCAAAAATGGCCCAGGCAATAGACGATCGACAACAGGATGATGGTTCGGTATTTACCCAACAAGCCATCGGCCAACAACGCGCCAAAAAACGGCGTGAAATAGGTAATGGAGACGAATAAATGGAAATACGCCTTGGCCTCGCTTGCCGACATGGGCGCAAGATTGCCTGCGGCATCCATCAGGTATTGAGTCATGAACACGACCAAAATCGCCCGCATGCCGTAATAGCTAAAGCGTTCCGCGAGTTCGTTGCCGATGATGAAGGGAATGCCGGCGGGTATTTCAGTGGAAGGGACAGGAGCAGTACGATAGTTTTTCACAAAATGATGCCTGTTAAATTTTGGTTTTATTCATCTATTTTCCCCGTTTCCATACCGCCGCGTCACTGCTAAGAAATTCTTCTATCCTGATCAAATATGACTGTTGATCCAGCGGACGATATCCGCGGCGCTCATGGCACCGGACATGCGGGCTATTTCGCGGCCTGATTTGAATATGACCATAGTGGGAATGCTGCGAATGTTAAATTGGCCTGCAATTCCCTGTTCCTGTTCGGTATTGAGTTTGGCAAGGCGCACCCTCGGTTCAAGCGTAACAGCCGCTTGGGCATAGGCGGGAGCCATCATCTTGCATGGCCCGCACCAGGACGCCCAGAAATCGACAACAACAGGAATATCGTTTCGTGCAATTTGCCGTTGAAAACTTCGGCCGGTTAATTCCAGCGGATGCCCGGAAAACAAAGGCGCTTTACATTGACCGCAACGGGGATGCTGGGTCAAGCGCTCGGCGGCTATACGATTTACCGTATCACAGTGGGGACAGACAATATGCAACGTACTCATGGGATGACCTGATTGTTAGGTTTAGTTATCGAAGATATGAGGCCATCAGGCCTAAAACTCAACTCAGCTTTCGGAACACTCACTCACCCACCAACCCCCGCCAAAAACCGGCTAAATTCATCAACCAACTGAGACAGCACGCTGAACATCCGGTGATCGGTATCGTACAGATTCAAACGGACGCGATACTTTTGGCAAAACCGCCAAGCGTTTTCCGGCGGCACAATATCGTCCTGCCAGCCATGGAATACCCGGATAGCCTCAGCCGTCGGCGTAAATTCCGTTTGCCGGTAGCCGGGCAGATAAAATGCAGGCGCAAGCAAAAAAAGTCCCTTGGGTTTTATCGATTCCGAAGCGATTGTTGCAACATAAGCGCCCATGCTGGAGCCGATTAATACGATTTCATCGTAGCCGGATAAATCCATCGCCAGCAATTGCCCGACCCGTTTATCCGGGTCGAGCAGTTCCCGGTAATCAGGGCTTTCAAACGCATAGCCGTAGCGCTTGGCAACCTCGGCAAAGCCGATGGTCTTTTCGCCCCAAGGCGAGCTGTCTTTCCCGTGATTATAAATGACTACTTTTTTCATATCGGTAACCCCAGACATTGATGAATTGTTCGCGAATGGTATTACAATCAGGCATTCTTGTTACTAAAACCTATCACCCATGCCGACCAAAACAACATTCAAGCCCGCCTGGTGGTTAAGCAACAGCCATTTACAGACTATTTATCCGGCCTTATTAAGAAAAGCGCCTGATCCGCCCGAGTATCGCCGAGAAAGATTAACGACTCCCGACCATGATTTTATCGATGTCGATTATTGCGGAGCAGGCAAGCAACCGCTGATTATGCTGATACACGGATTAACCGGCAGCTCGCAATCGGGTTATATCAAAGGCTTGCAAAGCGCCTTGCTCAAACACGGCTTTCGCAGTGCCGCGCTTAATTTCCGCGGCTGTAGCGGATCGTCCAATAACCGGGCGCGCAGTTATCATTCAGGCGAAACCGAGGACATTGATTTCCTCTATCAAACCTTGCGCCTGCGCGAACCCGACACGCCTTTAGGCGCCGCAGGTTTTTCATTAGGCGGCAATGTGCTGTTAAAGTGGCTGGGCGAACAAGGCGATCAGGTAAAACTGTTTGCCGCTGTCGCGGTTTCCGTGCCTTTAATGTTGGGGATTTGTGCGACGAAACTGGACAACGGGCTTTCAAAGCTCTATCGCATCAATTTACTGACTGAGTTAAAAGCCTATATGCGCACTAAACTGCAACACTTGGAACGCACCGGCCAATCTCAAGAAGCCATGAAGATCAAAGAACTGGGCGATTTATCGACAATCAATTCGTTCTGGCAATATGACGATAGGGTCGTAGCCAAACTGCATGGTTTTAACGATGTGCACGACTATTACCGGCGCTCCAGCTCCAGGCAATATCTCAAATCAATCGCAGTACCCACGCTATTGATTCAGGCGGTTGACGATCCGTTTATGACCAAAGACGTGCTGCCCTGCCAGGATGAGCTATCGCCGCATGTGCAACTGGAATTTCCCCGGCATGGCGGTCATGTAGGCTTCGTCTCAGGGTCAATTCCTTTTAGGCCGAAGTATTGGTTGGAACAACGGATAACGGAATTTTTGCTGAGCTATTCCGTCAGTGCCGATTCAATAGCACAGAAACATCAAATCTAACGAACCCAGTAAAAAACACCGTCGAAGTTTTCTTCGGAGCCAGTGAAAAGGTAATTAGGCTTACCCCCATTGGCCAGAAGAAATGAACGTGGTAATAATGTGGAAAGCTTTGTTTCAGGCACAAAAAAACCAGTTGACCGCAAAGTCTAACTGGTTGATTTATATATCTGTGATGATGGGTCATGCGCGATTCGAACGCGCGGCCATCGCATTAAAAGTGCATTACCAACGGATTGAAGCAACCTGATACTGCACTTTACCCCTTATATATACAGTTTCAAATTGTTTCGATATTGCTAGATTCTGACTCACTATCGTTTGACCAGTGCGCCTAAATTTGCGCCTCGCTTTTTGCTATGATTTAGAAAAAAAACCTGGCGTTATCCGCCTAGTCTTTGCGTATTCCTACTTAGGCAGTCTTACTAATTGTAATGGTGAGAACAACAAGGAAAAATGATTACTCACGCAAACAGATCGTCTTGAGTATGAGATAAGTTGGTTGTATTTCCTGGAAGTCAGCGTGCAAAAGTTACCACTTTCAGCATTGATAAAGAATTAAGAAGAATAGTCGATGCATGTAACATTCGAACTGGCCGAACAGGCAATGGCTGTGGCAATTGCTGAATCAAAAATATCGGTACGCGGATGTGTATCGCCGTAGTAGATTCCGGCGCAGACTTAAAGACGTTCGTGAGAATGGACAATGCCTGGGTAGGTAGTCATCCCTGAA
>Ga0208789_1000577_pt1 | contig 31747 bp, 24 predicted proteins | sample Methanotroph_Enr_FD_187368 | JGI IMG/M metagenome (GOLD analysis project Ga0208789, IMG submission 187368) | Enriched soil microbial communities from Old Woman Creek wetland in Ohio, USA - Methanotroph_Enrichment_5 (SPAdes) (version 2) | ecosystem: Environmental > Terrestrial > Soil > Wetlands...
GGTGAATATGAAATGATCCACATCAGTAATAGTCAGGTTATATTTATCCAGCAGTTTTTTTACAACCTTTGGCCATAGCTTAACATTGCGGTCGCCCGGCATCGGTTGCAAACTTAAAAGTCCGTGCTGGTTGGTTTCGAGGATTTCCCTGGTTACAGGCATTTTTGTCCCGCCGGCATATACGCCTATAAAGTCAAATTGAGTCCCATCGGTAAGCAGCTGACTACCGATGTATCCTGAAGTATTCCCGTCAGATCTTTCAATTACAATTGCACCTGCGCCATCCGCAAACAGGGAATATCCAAATGCATCATCAGGACGCAGAAAAGCAGGCATATTATAAACTCCAATAACAACAGCATATTTAATTGTTGGATCTGTTGTCATGATCCGGGCTGCATTATCGAAAGCAATGGTAAAACTGGCACAGGATGCATTGACGTCGAATGTTGAGGACCAGGTTTCCTCTTTCTGAATTCGTCCCTGGACCAGAATTGAAGTAGCCGGAGAAATGTATTCAGGTGTATCGGTGCCGACGACAAAAAGGCCTATTTCATCACCTGAAATTCCGGCATTGGCAATGGCGTCGAGCGCAGCACGAGTTGCAAAATCTGCAGTAGTTTCAGGTATCCCGCGAAGATGTGCCATATGACGGTAGAAAACGCCAAGCTTGCCTTCGAGCTTTTCAGTGTTGAATTCCAGCCCGGTCAGGCTCATCAGTTCGGAATTAGAAATGGCTTTGCCGGGAGCGTATAATCCAGTGCCTGCTATTTTTATGGGAAGCATTATTGTTGTATTATTTGAATTAAAATGTGCAGTTTAAAACTTAGAAACAGGGTACTTAAAAACACTGAAATTTCCCTTACCAATAACCCATTTCCTCAGCCTTTTTTTGAAGGCTTTCCCGGAAAGCGGGATGCGCAATCGATACCAGGAAGTGTGTACGTTCTCGTACTGTACGTCCTGTTAACCTGACACTTCCCCATTCAGTCACCACATAATCAGTATGGCTGCGGTGAAGGGTTACTGCGCTTCCTTCGGGCAGCACCGGCACAATGGTGGAAATAGCTCCACCACGAGCCGTTGAACGGCAGGCTATGATGGATTTTCCTAACCCGTCAGTTCCTTCGATGGCTGCTGAAGCGGTATCGGTCTGACCCCCGGTGCCGGAGTATTGTTCAATACCAATGGATTCGCTGGATACCTGGCCGGTAAAATCAACCATGATGCAGGTATTGATAGATACCATCCGGCTGTTGTGTTTCATTTCGCAGGGATCGTTCACATATTTTCCCCGGAGAAATTCTACATCAGGGTTGTTATCCAGCCATTTATAAAGTTTCAGGCTGCCCATAGCAAAAGTGCAGATGAATTTGTCTTTATGGACAGACTTTTTCTTATTGGTGATAACGCCCAGTTCATAAAGTTCCATCATGCTGTCGACCATCATTTCGGTATGAACACCCAAATCTTTTTTAGTATGCAATGACAAAGCGGCTGCATTGGGTATTTCGCCGATTCCTAGCTGAATGGTTGATCCATCTTCAACCAGATCGGCAATATGCTGGCCTATTCTCATCGCAATTTCATCCGGTTGTGGCTCAGGAAGGGTAGGCGGTATCTGAGAATATTCTACAAACCAGGAAACCTCGCTTACATGAACATGCGTATCGCCGTGGGTGCGGGGGAGCTGATCATTTACCTCAAGCACAACTATTTCGGCAGCTTCAATAATATCTTTTTCATAAGTTATGCCTAACGAAAGCGAGACAAAACCTTTGTCATCGGGAGGTGTACAGGTGCCAAAAAACATATGTGGCCTGCGTACTTTCAACCTGTCGGATGCCGCACGGTGGAGCATATTGGGAACATAGGTAACCGTTCCTGTTTTTGCTTTCAATGCCGCCCTCGAACCAGGTGCATGAAACCAGCTGCATAGCTCGAAATGCCCCTTCATCTCGGGGTTCATATAAAAATCGTAAGGCTTCAGGGTGAGTACGGAAAATACCTTAACATCCGTAACCCGATCTTTGGCCAGGTGAAATTTCGACATGCAGCCCTGTGGCTCTGAAGCGCATTGTGCCAAAATAATATCAGTATCACTTTTGATTAAATTAATGGCATCTTCAATACTGATAAGCTTTTCCCTGTAAATTGATTCGTCTTTTGTCATCACTCAGCTATGTTTTTCGACAAATTTACCTTTTTTGCATTTGATTTCCGGTATGAATAATATAACACCATGCTCACCATTACCGAGACTAGAATAGCGCATGCTGCCGAAATAGCAGGGTTTTGAACTTTCCCGGTAAAATACTTATCGAAAAACCCTAAACTGATACCGGCTGTTTTTATCAGCCATGGAAATATGTAGTAAACCAGGAAATATACAACCAATGCCGTTATTGAACCGGTAACGGCAGTTTTTCGGGAGGTATTTTTATAGAAAATGCCAAAAACGATTGGTACAAAAGCGATTGAAAAAAAGGAGTAGACCCCGTTTTGTGCAAAAATGGCTACACTCAGGTTTGGATGGATTAACTGTGAGCGGGCAGCCAGGAATGAAGCTAACGCCATCCCAACGATTACCAAACGATTGATAAATATGTATTTACGATCATTGGAAATATACTTTCCAAACAGCGGTTTGATAATGTCAGATGTAATAGTGGTGCTCAGGCTCTGTATCAGTCCTTCGATGGTTGACAATCCGGCACTTATTAAACCCAGTACCACGATTAACCCGATAGAGATTGCTACCCATCCCTGCGAAAATATTTTAACAACATAAGCCGGAATGATACCATCAATGCCAAGGGGTTTTCCGTTAGCGGCCAGATCGGGGAAAGTAAGGCGGGCATACAATCCTGTGAAAACTACCGAGTAAAATAAAGCCTGTATTATGACTGCTGACACAAGATAACGATTCACATCACTTTCTTTTTTGAGAAGCAACGACTTTGTAATGATATGTGGCTGGCATACAACGGCTACACCCACAATCATCTGGGCAACAATAATTTCAAAAAAATCACGAAACAAAGGACTTCCGGGATTGGTAGGTTTTACAAGTTCGGGACTGATTACGGCGAGTTTATCGAAAAAGGAAAATAAGCCGTCTTTCAGATAAGGATATCCTGAAGAAATAAGGATAACGGCAACTATCACCATTACAATTGCCTGCAGTGTATTTGTATAAACCATCGAATTGGCTCCACCGAACATCATATAGCCGAATACAAACACTACTACAAAAAACAGCATCCATATTTCATTGATATTCAACGATTGGCTCAATACTTTGGTAATTGCCACCAGAATAAGCACGATAAAAGTGAGCAACAACACCGACAGAAACCCGATAAACAAGGCATATCCTTTGCTGTTGTAACGGGTTCCTATCCAGCTGGCTAAAGTGAGTGCTTTTACATTTGTTCCGTGCCGGCGGAAACTTTTTGTAAGCACAATTAACGAAACCAGCGAAGCTATCGGGAAAACTATTCCGAACGAAAGCACGCCACTCAGACCATATGCGGCGATCAGACCCGGGTTTATAACAAAAGTAGCAGCGCTTGTCATAGCAGCAGCCAACGAAAGTCCAACAAAAAAAGGTGAGAAGTTAAAATTTCCCACTGCGTAATCACTGATGTTTTTGGTGCGCAGCGCCCCGCGGATCACGAAAAAGAGAATAGCTGCAGCGTAAAGCGCGATCATTATCCATCCTCCGGTTACTTGTTGGGTTGAGGCCATGTTAAGGGATTAGTAAGGGTTATTAAGAGATTGATGATTGACTGAGTTTTGTTCCGCGTGCCGAGTTCAAAGTTTCTGGTCATAAGTTCTGGTTCAAGGTTCCCAGGTGCCTATGACTGAAGTCCGGGTGCATCCTGGTTTCTGGGACATAGCCAGGCTTTTGGACACCCGGCACCCTGAACTTTTTTTAAATAGTAATTCCCCCATCCACGCTAAGTGTGGCCCCGTTTATATATGCAGCCTCATCACTGGCAAGAAATAAGTAGGCCGATGCAATCTCTTCAGGTATTCCCAAACGTCCCAGCGGAACTTTTTCTTCCATTGCTTTCAATACATTTTCGGGCATTTTCTTTACCATTTCAGTAGCAATAAACCCCGGAGCAACGGCATTGACAGTTACACCTTTGCGTCCTAATTCGCGGGCCAGCGTTTTTGTCAATCCAATTACACCGGCTTTAGTGGCCACATAATTCGTCTGGCCGAAATTTCCGTAGAGTGCTACAACCGAGGAGGTATTGATAATACGGCCATAGCCTTTTTCAACCATCACAGCGCTGATGCATTTGGCACAATTAAATACACCGGTAAGATTCACATCAAGTACCTGTTGCCACATGTCGGGAGTCATTTTTTTGATCGAAGCATCTCGTGTGATCCCCGCATTGTTGATCAGGATATCAATCCTGCCAAATTTGTCGGTTGCATCTTTTGTTGCTGCTTCAACTTCGGAAAAGGATGCTGTATTCACTTTGGCAAAGAAAACTTTCCCGCCAGTATTAATGATTTCAGAAACAGTTTGCAGACCTTTTTCTACATTCATATCCCAAATAAGAACAATGGCTCCTTCGGCTGTAAATTTAATTGCTGCAGCGCGGCCTAGTCCGTCGGCACCCCCTGTGATAACTGCTACTTTATTTTCAAGTCGTTTCATCATATGTTAATTTGATTATTAAACCTCAGATGGAATATGCCATAGTATCATTTTCGGTTGGAGAGAAAATTTTCTTAGGGCTATTTCATATTGTTGTTTTATTTAATGTTTTCTATGATTAAAGCAGTTCCCTGTCCGCCGCCAATACAAAGTGTTGCTAATCCTATGTTGGCATTGCGGCGTTTCATTTCGTAAATAAGCGTGGTGAGAATCCGGGCCCCGGAAGCACCGATCGGATGTCCGAGAGCAATGGCACCACCGTTAACATTTACTTTCTGCGGATCGAGCCTGAGGTCGCGCACTACTGCAATGGATTGGGCTGCAAAGGCTTCGTTCGCTTCTATTAAATCGATATCATTTATGGTAAGGCCGGCTTTTTTCAATGCGGCCTGTGTTGCCGGTACCGGTCCATAGCCCATAATTGCCGGATCGAGTGCTGCATTGCCATAAGACAAAATACGGGCAAGAGGTTTGATGCCAAGCTGAGCGGCCTTTTCGCCCGACATGATAATAAGCATGCTTGCACCATCGTTTATTCCGGATGCATTTCCTGCGGTTACTGTACCATCTTTTTTAAAGGCCGGCTTCAGGGCGGATAATTTTTCCAGTTTAAGGCCATGTTTCGGGAACTCATCTGTATCAACAATGATCGGATCTCCCTTACGCTGCGGAATACTCACAGGCACAATCTCATCTGCGAAACGGCCTGAAGACTGGGCTTGTTCAGCCCGGCGCTGGCTTTCGAGCGCGAAAATGTCCTGTTCTTCACGGCTTATATTCCACCTTTCGGCAATATTTTCGGCTGTGATTCCCATATGGTAATTGTTGAACGAATCGGTAAGCCCGTCCATGATCATACTGTCTATTACCTGGCCGTGCCCCATACGGAAACCATTGCGGCCCTGCATCAATAAATAGGGCGCATTCGACATGCTTTCGGTCCCGCCGGCAAGCACCACATCGGCATCGCCAAGCAGGATGAACTGAGCCGCCATGGAAACCGCCCTCAATCCTGAACCGCAGAGTTTGTTTATCGTCATAGCAGGTGAAGTATCGGGTATGCCTGCTTTGATGGCGATTTGCCGGCTTATATTCTGTCCGAGTCCTGCCGAAAGAATATTGCCGATTATTGTTTCTGAGATTTCCCCGGGATTTATGCCTGCCCTTCTGATTGCTTCTTTTGCCGCAATAATTCCTAATTCAGTTGCCGAAAGCCCGGCTAAGGCACCACCAAAATTACCAATGGCTGTCCTTACTGCTGATGCTATAACTATTTCTTTCATGATGCTTTGTTTTTTCAATACACGAAGAAACACTATTATTGACACCGGAATCCAGTCATTCTGTAACAAGTTGGGGTTGACTGAAGATCTTAAAACTAATTTCAAGATAATTTAACAAGATGATAAACAATAACATATATGCTTAAACAGAATCATGGACCTAATAGTTAGAATCATATATAAAATTATGATTCAGAGAAGTTTAATAAATTCCTGGTATCAGATAACAAATCTGAAACTCTTTGTGGCGGGATCATAAATCCCGCCACAAAGTTTGCTGGTGTGGGTTTCAATTCCGCTCCAGCCGGGTTCAGAATTTGCATCCCGGTTTAAAAAGTTCCAACAAAATTAATTTTATTCCACTTTCACTCTAATCCCTTCCGAATGTGCTGAAAACTCGGGCGCATACATGCATTGCACCGAAGTAATCCCATTCGAAAACTCTCCTTTTTGCGTGGCTACAAGTTTGTATTCAAACACATAAGTGCCTTTCGGCAAATAGGATATAAAGAAATTGGTTGATGCATCACGGGTCGATTCGTAATATCCAAGTCCACCCTGATATTTATATCCTGAAAGTACATTTACAGGCTCAAATGCTGATGCCCGCATATCTTTTAAATGGATATACTCCATATCACGATCGGATCGGAGTTCAACACGAACAACAATTTTATCCCCATCTTTAATAGCTGTAGATTCTGTGATGGGTTCAATCACCGGCCCGGTTGGAGAATTCACTTTGCGGAAAAGTTTTTTGCTCAGGCTAAGCGGCGTTTTTGCCGGCGTAATTTTATCAAGTTGTTCGAAATACTGCCAGTATAAAGCTCCCCATGCAACTGTTGGATTTGGATTATTAACAGTTACGTTTCCCATTTCCGGTATAATTGCTGAGGCATCCCAGCTGGTTTTGAAATAACCTGTTCCGGCTTCCGGTTTTGAACCATCCTTTTTGTACGGATCAACTTTTTCGTTACCTAAAGTAATTTCAACTTGCTTATCTGAAGCCAGAAGAGAAGTTCCCCGTAATAACAAGGCATAAACAGCTTCTGACGTGGCTTTGGTGGTTTTCCAGTCCTGGGTCTGCTTCTGTTTCAGGAGCCAGATTTTCATTTCTTCCACTGATTTCTGATCGTTGCTAACTTCATCAAAAGCCTCAATTAAAAGCGCCTGGGTTTCAACCGGAGCCTGGTACCAGTTCCACCCGCGTTGCTCATTTCGCCAGTACATTCCCATTTCCGGGCTGTGCAAAGCAGTTTCTTTTAGAGATCGCATGATGAGAGAAGCCGTGGTTTCGTCGCCAAGACGGTTCAGATACAATGCTATCATGGCTTTCATGTAGTTGTTCTGAGTGTTCCAGTATTTTTTGGATTGGTCTTTGTAGTATTCCAGCAATTCGTTTTTATCTACTGCAACTGGATAATCAGCAAGGAAATACGTTCGTGCATACAGGTACTGAATATCTTCGTAACCCAGGTGGTTGTTCTTCAGATAATCCTTATCATTCTTCTTCAGTTTTTCGAAACCGGATTTAACTTCCTCATCCAGGAACCCAACAGCTTTTTTCAGCATATCCCGTGTTTCCGCGTTTTCAACAGGGTTAATCACCTCAAGGAAATATAAGTGTCCGAGGCCGGTAACAATATGCTGGGTAATGTAGCGACTTTCAGGCATTCCCAGGAACCACGGCCATCCTCCATTCGGATTCTGCATATCACGTAGCTTTTTCATGGCCGCAGTTTGTTCCGAAGCCATCCGGTTCAGGTCGAAAAGCAAGGCAAGGCGTTGTTTCCGTTCACTTTCGTTGGTTGCTTCGCGAACCCAGGGACTTTCCTGAAGAAGTACCGATTTAAGCTCTTCATTCTTTTCGAGATTCGATTTCAGTGCATCAGGCGTAATGGTTGCCCAGCTTTTGAAAATTTGTTCAATTTTCGGATCACTGTTGGCAATATGAGTAGCCAGGCTGTTCGCATAATAGCGGCTGAAAAGCTGTTCTGCGCATTCGTAAGGGTATTCCATCAGGTAAGGCAATGCCTGGACGGCATACCAGGCCGGGTTCGAAGTATATTCGAGCGTAAGCCTGTAATTGCGAAGGGTTGAGCTGGCTTTACCCGAATTGACCAGTTTTTCAAAGTTAAATTTCTTTTGTTGCATTCCATTTACAGGTAAAGGCATAGATTCAGTAACCAGCATCCGGTTGGTAAGAACCGGAATGGCAGTTTCTTCACCATCGCTAAAAATACCGGCTGTGGCTGTAATGCGATAGATTACTGCCTGCAATCCTTCGGGAATACTGATCTTCCAACTGACCGGGGAACTAACATCTTTTTTTACTGCAAAAGGAATACTTGTTTGCGTTAAGCCCATAATTCCATCAATGGGTTTCATGGTCAAGGCATCGAAGAAATGAAGCTCGGCGCTTCCAGAAAGATCGCGATCGCTAATATTTGAAATTTTGGCCGAAAAGTCCATCTTATCACCTTCACGAAGGAAGCGCGGTGGATTAGTGAAAATCATCAGGTCTTTTTGTGTTACCAGAGTTTTCTCTATTTGTCCGTATTTCAGGTCTTTGGTATACGCCAGCCCCATCATTTTCCAGCGGGTTAAGGCTTCTGGTGCTTTAAATCTTATAATTATCTCGCCATTTTCGTTGGTCAGTAGCTGGGGAAAGAAAAATGCGGTTTCGTTAAAATTTTTGCGAATTTGGGTCACAGGTGTTGACGACATTTGTAAGGGTAGCGCTTTATTTTCATTTGCTTCTGTTGAAGCATAACCGATTACTTTTTTATCCCGGTTAATTCCAAGAGCTGTGACTTCCATTTCATCCTTTTCTGTTGCCGGAATCGCCATTGACTGTTCCATCAGAACCATGCTCTTTGTGCTCCTGGCGCCCCGGATTCTGATATTGCCACCAGAATACCCAAAATTTAACCCAAACCAGTTGAGCTGGTCGTATTCATGTGATAATAGATTATAAGTTGGTTCATATTCATAAAACTGCTCGCCAGCTTCAGTGCCAAAGGATCGGTTGTCATTCCAGGAGTGGGTTCCGTAATAATAGTTGAAAATATCAAATGACCAGCTGTGAGGTACAAATGCATCTAGGGAAGCATCGTACATACCTGCAAGCATTTCGGCCACGGCTTTCTCGCCTTTGCTGTCGCGCAGGGTAATCTGCCATTCTTCTTCCTGTCCGGGCTGCAACTTATTGCGGAATGTGGCAAAGCTGATATCCAGTTTTTTATTGGTATACGGAACGTTGATAAGTTTGTTTATCAGGAATGTGCGGTTGTTTTTTACAAAAGCCAGGCTGATTGCAAAGTTGCCCCGGTATTCTTCTTTTACAGGAATGCTGATCAGTTTTTGTTCCTTGCTCACAGTAAGAATTTCACGGCTCACAATTTTATCCTTGTGAATAACCTCATAAATTACATAAGCGTTCTTAACAGGTGAGCCGATTATAAATTTTACCTCCTGACCAGGTTCAGCTGTTGGAGTTAGTAATGTAAAGAATGCGGGTGAAACTGCATCAGAACTGCTAGGCTTAGGTTGAAATGTGTTGAAATATTTCTTGTATAAAACCGGTTCGCCAAATGCGTCTTTTGTTTTGATCTCAATCACATACATACCTGCCGGTATCTGATTTCCAACTTTAAAAACAGAATCTGCAGGCGTACCGAAATTTGCGGAATACGCAGTTGATTCAACTGGCCAGGTGGTTACATCATCTTCATCTTTATATACTTCGCCGGGAAAATCTTTCTCAAACTTGGCTTTCGTCATCGTAAACATATCCGGTTTCGCCCATTTTCTGGAATACAGAACCTGGCTTGGTTTGCGGAGTTTTGAAATCGTGATGGTTCCTGACGCAGCTTGTTTTTCGCCATTCAGATTGGTGGTAGTAAGTGAAAACTGCAGGTTTTTTTCCAGGTTAATGTCGTCAGCCAGGTCAGTTTTTACAAGCATTGCTTTATACCCGACCGAAATGCCGGTTTCGCTGTTGTGGCTTTCACCATTGATATCGGCGACATCTGCATAAACTGTGTATGTAAACACAGGATCTGTTGTCCGGTCAACCGAAAAATCGGGAATGGCCTTGAATGAAATGGTAAATGAACCATCACTGCCGGTAAGCGTTTCGCCATATGCAATTTCCATTTCTGCTGAAGTTGGCATCGGGCGCCATCCCCACCAGTATGGGAAGTGAGCCTGCCGTACAACCCTGTAGGATACTTTTGCATCCGAAACAGTACTTCCGGCATAAGCAGTTGCTTTTCCTTTGGTGGTGATGGTTTCACCGAGTTTATACGATCCTTTTACCGGTTCAAAGGTTACTTCAAATTTTGGCCTTTTATACTCTTCAACCTGTACCGAAACCGATCCGGTTTCGCAGCGGATAGTCATTTGCCCGGTCAGCACACCTTGTGGCGCAATAAAGTTCCCGCTGAACGAACCGAAATCATTGGATGTAAATGTCTGTTTTGAAACTACCTGCCCGTTAGCACTAATAAGGGAAACTTCCGTTTTATAGCCAGGATTTATCTTTACATCGTCTCCTCGTCGTTCCAGCACTATTCCTTTAAAAAAGATGATCTGCCCCGGACGATAGATTGCCCGGTCGGTAAAGAAATGAGTCTGAACTATAGTTTTTGGCTCATCCTTACGATACCAATACCCAGAATAAAAACTTTCGGTAATAAGCTGATCGCCCTTCGAACTGAGCACCAGGTAGTACTGGCTGTTCCGGAGTTTAGCACTTTTAGATGCCAGGGTGACCATTCCCGATTTGCCTGATACAACCACTTCTCCGGCTTTGGTTTCATATTTACGGGTATTCGGATTATATTCAGGATAAAAAGCCTGAACTTTCACTCCTGCAAGAGGCTGTCCGGTTTCACGGTGTAAAACCACAATCTCGTTTTTTCCGCTGTCACTGATTCGGCTGAGGTAACTGATATTGGTTTCCCAGAAACTGTTGGCAATCATAATTGCTGATTTGGCCGGAAACGAGGCATCCGTACTTGTCAGCAGCACATAATAACCCTTCGGCATAGCCGGTATCCGGATTTCAGCTGAATGATTCCAGTAATCACCGTCATCCGGGATTGACTGTTCCCACGATTTTAACGCTTTCATCGACAAGTATTTTTCAAGGCGTTTCTCCTGTTCTTCATTATTCTGTTCACGAGCCGTTTCAGGATCTATTTTCACCAAGCGAAAAAACACTTTTGCAATATTTTGATAGCGCACCAATGCCAGCGATGGTTTGCCGGCAACCGAAGCATAACCGGTTGTGATAGATAATGAAGGCCGTTTAATGCTTTCGATAAGCGAGCGGCAATTGTCGCTTCCAAAGCTATCCGGGAAACGGCTTATAGCTGCTTCACAGGTTTCTATGGTTTTCCTTCGATCCCATTTGCGTGTTTCAGGAAGGGGTTGAACCGATTCCTCTTCATTCTGGAATGGAATAGCATGGTCCTCGTTTCCATTCAATTGAACGGCAATTTCATAAGCCACTTCGGTGGAAGAAGGGTGATTCTTGAATTGATTTTCAAGTGTATGCAAGGCAGCCAGGTAAAGGCTGTCCTTTTCAGGAAGCAAACTTTTTTCGTGAACAAACGAAAGCCGCTCAGTCTCCGCATCTACAAGGGCTGTCGGATCTTTATCCTGTAAATGGAACGCTATTACTTCCTGGTAAAGTTTTATAGCCTGGAATTCAAACGAAAGGGGATCGGGTGAAGTGATATGTATAGCGGAAAATTCATCAGATGGTGCAAAATAATCAGCCCTATCCATTAAAAATGTAGTTGCCGGTTTTGTGAGCCCGACTTCCGTTGATGAATAAAAATCTATGGCACGATGCGCCAGGAAATCAAACAAGTTGGGTCTGAACTTTTCCGAGTCTTTCTGTTTTATAAGGATTTGATCAAAAGTTGAAAGCTCGGTCTTCTTAAGCAAATCCTTGTCAGCCAATGATAAAGTATAGTTTTCCATACATGCGGTAACCAGTTTTTTCAGATCCCAGGTTTTGATATCATTAGCCTCAAAGTTTGCTGTTTCGCTCCGGCCAAGGATCTTCCAGCGGTTTTGCTGGTAATAGCGCCAGTAAAGTTCAGCTAGGATCGAATGCAGGATTTGTTTCACAGGAGCCTGCGCCAACTGAATATCGGATTGCGTGCGCTCTATGCTTTTTTCGAAATAATCTTCCTGGAAGTCCGATTCCAGCTTTATACGATACAACGATGCTTTTAAGAACTGGTCGGCCTGATTGGAAGCTTTTGCCTGGTCATATATTCGGTTTACCAGGTCCAGCGCTGTCTGCGATTGTCCTAAACCTGCGAGGGAGTCGACCTGTCGCCAATCGTGCGAATACTGGTTTTGAGAAATCCCCGAAAGACTTACAAAAAGGATGAGAATACTTAAAATTGTTTTCATAATGAATTGCTTTTGCTCAAAAAGATAAAAGTATGCATTTTGCCAGTAAAAAGATGCAGAGGCCGGTGTTTTTCCATATTGATCGGAATGATACAATTCCTTTTAAACAAAAAGCCAGCCATTTTAAACTTTTTCCATGATGGGCTGTCATATTAAAAATGAACAATTGCCGGTTTCTTAGGTTAAACGTTTAGAAAAAGGATTACTTTTATTTAGGATTTAAAAATATTGCATGCGGATCTTACTCATTTTATTTCTTTTTCTCTCTTCTTTTTGCCTTCAGGCGCAAAGCGATGCCGAAAGGTATTTATCCAGGTTCGACTCACTGGCTATGGAAGTTTCCGGTAAATATGAAATCCCTGCAAGCGTTGTGCTTGGGATTGCGTTGCTGGAAAGTGCGGCAGGCACAAGCAGACTTTGCCGCATAAATCACAATCATTTTGGCATGAAAGTCCGAGTAAAATCCTCAAAAACCCGATCGGGATACACCACCACATTCCGCAAATTTGAATCTGATGAAGCCGCATATCTGTATTTCGGTGAGATGGTTTCGGGTAAAAAGTATTATTCCGGATTAAAGGGCAATACTGATTATCTGACATGGCTCAAAGCCATGAAAGCTGCAAAATATGCAACGACATCCTCATGGGTTATCCATGTGGATAAAATGATTAAACGGTATGATCTGACCTGTTACGATAAAACAGTTCCTGACAAGGCAATGTATCTCACTGCAGAAACTGATACAATACCATTCCAGAAGAAGTGAATCCAGGCAGCGGTTATTCAGGCAATTTTGCCGTGATCGGGTGTGCCAGCCCCGAATAGGATACAAGTTCAACCCTGCCGCGCCCGACTGATTGTTCCGATTCAATGAGCACCGGAAGTCGGTTTGCATCATCGGTTATCCAGACAGTTATAGGATAGGGATCATCGAAAGCATATCCGGTTGCAACCATGGGTTGGAAGGCAACACACCTGAATTTACCCAGTTTGGTTTGTACGGTTTCCCTGCCTTTGAAAATAACTCTCGAATGATACACGGAATCATCCAGAAAAAACGGGATCAATATGGTTCCCCCAGGTTTTAAATCCGAGATGTCCAATGTGCGGGCATAATACAAAGCTGAAATGATGTCCTGGATATTGGCAGGAACTTTCACCACTTTCTGGAGGCTGACGGCCAATCGATCGTCCTGGCGAAAAATAACAAGATCATCTTTTTTGTATTTGTTTTCACGGGTACGCCGGGTAAACTGCCTGGCGATCAGGGCATCCTGGTCAAAATAGCTCTCAAACCTGTCGTGAACCTTGTAAAACAGTTCTATAAAACCTGTGGTTTTGCCTTCGCCGATTACATGATATGTGCTCCTGTTGTTAATAATTTTATTTTCATCTTTCACTTCTAATGTCGCCTTTCCCCCTGTAATGCTTCCGGTAAGGGCTGAATTAAACGCAACCCTGAATGTCAGTTTTTCGCCACGTACAAAAGCAGTATTGTGTATAGTCCTGTGGGACTGGGGAAAAGCTGAAAGGCTGCTTAACAGAAATAGTATAAGTATAACTCTGGGCATTAAAAATCGTTTAGGTTATTACACTCAAAAAACGCTCCAAAGTGGCATTTAGTGTTCAACTGGCAATCCAGCATCGCTGTTGGGGGAATAATTCATTGGATTTTTAGACTGTTGAATCCAGAATGCAATTTAAAAGTTTATCGGGTATGCAACAATTTCACCTTGTATTTTTTAATTTTAATGCTTTGGCCGGGCAGAATTCAGCCTGATCCAGTATTGTATTAAACTGGCGTTCCGAAACATTTATGCTATATATACCGGGCTTTTCAATATTGTAAGGTATATTTTTCAGGCATTTGCCGGAGTGAATACAGGCTTCCCGATCCCACTCAATAGTATCCACCCCGTTGGTAAAATAACTGATATTCTTCACTGCAGGCTGACTTAAATATACGGATGCAAAATTACAACTTCCGGTAAGGCGTGGCAGTAAAAAAAACATTGCAGGAATTGTTTTTTCGGAATATCCTGTTCACCTCTTCTTTCTGAAGAAATCTTTCATCAGTTCCCCGCATTCTTCTTCCAGAATGCCTCGGGTTACTTTGGTTCGCGGATGTAAGACAGAGGAACTGAGTAACGTATAGCCCCGTTTTATATCGCTTGCCCCGTAAACTATCCTGCTGATCTGTGTCCAGAACGAAGCACCGGCACACATCACACATGGCTCAATAGTCACATACAAGGTACAGCCTTCAAGGTATTTCCCGCCCATAAAACCCGAAGCAGCGGTATATGCCTGCATTTCGGCATGTGCTGTTACATCATTCAGTTGTTCAGTCAGGTTATGGGCCCGGGCGATTACCCGGTTTTCACAGACAATAACAGCCCCGATAGGAACTTCATCCTTCCCCAGTGCCTTGCGGGCTTCTTTCAATGCTTCGCGCATAAACGATTCATCCGAGAAAACAGTAAATTCCATAAATAAATATTAATTAAACAAAAGTACCTCTTTTTAAATTAATCCTATGGCGCCCGATTGCTTTTGTATTGATATATCGTCAGAGGAGATGCAGTTTGAATGAAACAGACCTAATTATGTTGACCGTTATTAAATAAAATAACGGTATTTGCAAATCGTTCCGGATAGGTTACCGGGATAAATCGAAACTTGTTTTGAGCCTTGAATGCTTTTGGTGCAATGCTTTTATGCTCAGATACTGAAAGAAATTCTTATTTTTGGTATGAAGAGGCGGAAATTTTCACGAAATAGTAGTAATATTGCATTTCAATCCTAAAGCAGGCTAATGATCAGGAAGTTATTCTATACAGTCAGGTTACAGGTCGTTTTATTTGCCTTGTTGATCACAGGGGCTTCATATGGAAATACCATTACCCACGACGAGGCAACGGGTCCGCAGGTACCAGAAAAAACCGAGAAAAAGGCTTTTGACGCCGGCGAAATGATACTTGAACATATCGGCGATGCGCACGAATGGCATATTATCACATATAACGATTTTCATTTGTCAATCCCTTTGCCGGTAATATTACTGGATAACGGAAAGCTTATAACTTTTAGTTCAGGTCATTTTCACCATGGAACTGAAGCGTATAATGGCTATAAGATTATGAATGAAGGTGAAAATAAAGGTAAAATTGTAAAAGTATCGGAAGATGGCGAAACCATAGATGCTACCGCGAAAATTCCCCTTGATTTTTCAATTACAAAAAACGTTTTATCGCTGTTTATCAGCGTTTTATTGTTGTGCATTATTTTTATTTCCATAGCTAATAAGTACAAGAAAAATCCCAATACGGCACCCAAAGGACTGCAATCCGTGCTTGAGCCTTTGATTCTCTTTGTACGCGACGATATAGCTATACCTGGTTTGGGGAAAAAGAATTACGCCCGTTTCATGCCGTATCTGCTGACCATATTTTTCTTTATTTTTCTCAACAACCTGCTTGGGCTGATCCCGATATTCCCGGGAGGCGCGAACCTCACTGGTAACATTGCCGTTACAATGGTTTTGGCACTTTTCACATTTGTGATAACGACATTCAATGGGAATAAAGGCTATTGGACTCATATTGTTAACGCTCCTGGTGTGCCCTGGTGGCTCAAATTTCCAATCCCGCTTATGCCTATCGTTGAAATAGTAGGTGTAATTACCAAGCCTTTTGTATTGATGGTCCGTTTGTTTGCCAACATGACCGCAGGTCATATAATCCTGCTTGGATTCATGAGCCTGATCTTTATTTTCGGCAATATGAACATAGCAATAGGATATGGAGTCTCTGTATTTTCCATTGCATTCGGCGTTTTTATGACCATGCTCGAATTGCTGGTAGCCTTTATACAGGCTTACGTATTTGCATTGCTTTCGGCTATTTACTTCGGGATGGCTATGGAAGAGCATCATACTTCCGAAGAACATACAACTGAACACTAAATCTTTTATTAACAACCATAATTCCATTTTTATGTCACTCTTAAGCGTTTTATTACAAGCAGCAACAAATTTTGCTCCCATTGCATATATGGGTGCCGGAATTGGTGCAGGTATTGCAGCTATCGGTGCAGGTATCGGTATTGGGAAAATCGGTGCTTCGGCACTGGAATCCATTGCCCGCCAGCCTGAAAGCGTAGGCGATATCCGTTCGAACATGATTGTGGCTGCCGCTCTTATCGAAGGCGTTGCTTTCTTCGCTATTGTGGTTTGTCTTTTAATCATTTTCATGAAGTAAAGAATTCTGCCGCTGTATCCCTGCAACTGGCAGGGATACGGTAGTGGAAGGATTTTGAAAATCAATGTTAAGTAAACAAAGTATAAACTATTCATAACCAAGACTATGCAATTAGTGACTCCTGGTATAGGTTTGATATTCTGGATGTTGATTTCATTCAGCCTGGTACTGATCATATTAAAAGTATTTGCCTGGACACCTATCATGAAAGGTATCCATCAACGGGAAGACACCATTGAAAAGGCATTGGAAGCAGCTAACGAAGCAAAAAAAGAAATGCTGAAGTTAAAAGCCGGCAACGAACAACTGCTGCGTGATGCCAAGGATGAACGCGATGCCCTGATGCGCGATGCCCGTAAAGTAAAAGAGGCCATCCTGGATGAAGCCCGTGCAAAAGCAAATGAAGAATCGGCCCGGATTGTTGAAAATGCCCGCGAAAACATTCAGTTCGAGAAAATGGCAGCCATCAATGATCTGAAAAACCAGATTGCGTCTATTTCGATAGAGATCGCTGAAAAACTGATCGGGAAAGAACTTGAAAACAAGGATCAACAGAAACAGCTTACCGAAAAGCTTCTGAAAGACGTAAAAATTAATTAAGCGGATTCTATAAAAAACTCAAATGAGTTATACGAAAATAACGATACGGTATGCTGCTGCATTTTTCGACCTTGCCGAAGAAAAGGGCGTTGTTGAAAATGCATTTAATGATATGCTGCTGCTGGGAGATATCTGCACTTCAAACCGTGATTTTGTGCTTATGCTGCAAAACCCGGTAATTCATGCTGAAAAGAAAACCAAGGTTATTACAGCTATCTTCGGAACTTCCGTAAACAAGATGTCCCTCAGTTTTATGAGCCTGATGATACGTAAACGACGCGAACGCTACCTGCCTTCCATTGCCGAAGCTTTTACCGATCTTTACAAAGCATCGAAAGGAATAAAAACAGCCTATGTGACAACTGCGGTTGAGCTGGCATCCAAAGAAAGAGCCGGCGTATTGGAAATACTCCGTAAACTGACTGATAAAAAGATTGACCTGGTTGAAAAAATCAATAAAACGCTGATTGGCGGCTTTATAGTTAATCTCGATGACTTCCAGGTTGACCAGAGCATTTCAACAAAAGTAAAAAAACTCAAAAAAGATTTTGAAAAGAATCTGTTTATAAAAGGATTTTAATCCAGTATTCATATGGCAGAAATTAAACCCGCAGAAGTAACTGCAATACTGCGGCAGGAATTGGCCGGTTTTTCAACTGAAGCCGAAATTAAAGAAATAGGATCTGTACTCCAGGTTGGCGACGGTATTGCCCGTGTTTATGGCCTTTCGAATGCACAATCCGGCGAATTGGTTGAATTCACCAAAACAGACACCAAAGGTATTGTACTCAACCTCGAAGAGGATAACGTGGGTGTGGTGCTTTTAGGTGAATCTAATTTTATAAAGGAAGGTGACAAGGTACAGCGCACCAAACGTATTGCCAGCATTAAGGTTGGTGAAGGTATGCTGGGCCGGGTTATCAATACTTTGGGTGAGCCTATCGACGGCAAAGGTGAGATTAAGGGCAAATTATACGAAATGCCGCTGGAACGCAAAGCTCCCGGTGTTATTTTCCGTCAGCCGGTAACTGAACCTCTGCAAACCGGGATCAAAGCTATCGATGCCATGATTCCTATAGGTCGTGGCCAACGTGAGCTTATCATAGGCGACCGCCAGACCGGGAAATCAGCTATTGCTATTGATACCATTATCAATCAGAAAGAGTTTTATGATAAAGGAGAGCCCGTATTCTGTATCTATGTGGCCATTGGCCAAAAGGGATCAACGGTTGCCAATATTGTAAAAACGCTGGAAGATCATGGTGCCATGGTTTACACTGTGATAGTTATGGCAACAGCCAGCGACCCGGCTGCCATGCAGTTTTATGCCCCGTTTACCGGTGCCGCCATCGGTGAGTTTTTCCGCGATACCGGCCGCTCGGCCTTGGTTATTTATGATGATCTTTCGAAACAGGCAGTTGCTTACCGCGAAGTTTCACTGTTACTTCGACGCCCGCCCGGACGTGAGGCTTATCCAGGGGATGTATTCTACCTGCATTCACGATTGCTCGAACGTGCGGCAAAAATCATCAAGAGTGATGCCATTGCATCCCAGATGAACGACCTTCCTGAATCAATCAGACCGCTCGTGAAAGGCGGAGGTTCTTTAACCGCATTGCCGGTTATCGAAACCCAGGCCGGCGACGTTTCAGCGTATATTCCGACCAATGTGATTTCAATTACCGACGGACAGATATTTCTCGAAACCACGCTGTTCAACTCGGGTATCCGGCCTGCCATTAATGTAGGTATTTCGGTATCGCGAGTCGGAGGAAATGCCCAGATCAAGGCAATGAAAAAAGTAGCAGGTACACTTAAGCTGGCCCAGGCGGAATACCGCGAGCTCGAAGCATTTTCAAAATTTGGTTCCGACCTTGATGTTGCCACAAAAAATATCCTTGATAAAGGAGCCCGCAACGTCGAAATTCTGAAGCAACCCCAGTATTCTCCTGTTCCTGTCGAAAAACAGATAGCCATTATTGCCTGCGGAACCCGGGGATTGTTGCAGAAAGTGCCAATTCAATCCATACGTGATTTTGAAGCAGAATTTCTTCATCATCTCGAAACCAGCCATAAAAGCCTGCTGGCCGACCTGAGGCTAGGCAAACTCGATGACCAGATTCTTGCCACGATTGACAGCGTAGCTAAAGAAATTTCAGCAAAGTATATAAAATAAGGTTCGCTCTTCCAGGAATACGAAGGAATGGGCAGTAAAGTAGTGTTTAACTCAATTTTATGCCGAATTTAAAAGAAGTAAGAATCAGGATCGCTTCGGTAAAATCGACACAGCAGATCACCAGCGCCATGAAAATGGTTGCCGCATCGAAGCTGCGCAGGGCCCAGAACGCGATTCTGAAAATGCGCCCTTATGCTGCAAAGCTTAAGGATATACTTCAAAACCTGAGTGCTTCTCTTGATTCGAATGATGATAATGTATTTGCACAACAACGCAAACCTGAAAAGATATTGATTGTTGTCATTACATCGAACCGAGGCTTATGCGGAGCGTTTAACACAAATATATTACGGGCAGCTGTACAACGAATACAGACTGATTATGCTGAACAGTTTAAAGCCGGGAATGTCAGTATTCTCACAATAGGGCGTAAAGGAAGCGAGTTTTTTACCAAAAGGGAGTATAACGTGATATCCTCGCACGACTCTATATTTGATACCCTTACTTACGAAATCGTATCATCTGTAGCAATATCCGTAATGGATGCTTTTGTCAGTAACAAATTTGACAGGGTGGATATTGTTTATAACCAGTTTAAAAACGCTGCTGTACAGCGTGTTGCTGTTGAACAGTTCCTCCCGGTTGAAGTGCCGGTTGAAGATCCTTCGGTACCGAAAAGCAATATTGATTATATTTTTCTGCCATCAAAAGAGGAAATTATTACGGAATTGATACCCAAATCACTGAAAATCCAGTTTTATAAATCTGTGCTTGACTCGTATGCTTCGGAGCACGGAGCCCGTATGACGGCCATGCACCAGGCTACCGATAATGCCGGAGATCTTATTAAGGAACTCCACCTGGCGTATAATAAAGCCCGACAGGCATCGATTACCAAGGAAATACTTGAAATTGTCAGTGGCGCTGAAGCATTAAAGAATCAATAAGGCCAATCAGGTTTACTGTTCTGCAAAAAAAAGTTTACATCATCTTTATTTCTGCATTAATCTGATCCCCCTTTTTCCGAATAACAGAACACTAAAAATGAATTATTATGATAAAAGAAGCAGTCGAAAAAGCAATCATCAACCAGATAAAGAATGAAGAACACTCTTCGCGGTTGTACCTATCCATGGCTTCATGGTGCCAGGTAAATGGTTATCCCGGAGCGGCCGCATTTCTTTATAAACAAACGGATGAAGAACGGATGCACCAGCTCAAATTTGTGCATTACCTCAACGACAGGAATGGATATAGCAAATTACTTGCTCTCGATAATCCTACTGCCGGGTACAAATCTTTACTTGATATCTTTGAAAAAGTAATGATTCATGAAGAATTTATTACCGCTTCGATCAACGACTTGTACGAAATTGCCCTTAACAACAAAGACTACACTACTGGTAACTTCCTGCAATGGTTTATAAACGAACAGATTGAAGAAGAAAGTACCATGCATAATATTCTTGACAAGATGAAATTAGCCGGTAACGAATCCGGTGGTTTGTTCCTGATCGATAAAGAGCTTGCCGCTCTTGCTGCCGCTAAAGTTATAGCTGTGCTTCCTGCCTAATATTGTCTGTAAAAGAATTTTTGTGAGCTGCTTCTTTTCAGGAGCAGCTTTTTTTTGTAGTTTTGGATAACAAATTCATGAAAATGGCAGCACTCAAAAATGCAGCAGAGATGTAATAGTAAGCTTGTTTTTTAAACCGTTCTTTATGTTGAATATAGCATTATTTGGTCCCCCAGGTGCAGGGAAAGGAACCCAGTCAGAATTCCTTATCAATAAGTATAACCTGTTTTATATTTCAACCGGAGATCTTTTGCGTAAAGAGATTGCTGACAAAACTAGGCTGGGAATGGAAGCCCAGAGCAGTATCGCTTCGGGCGGGCTGGTGTCGGACGAAATTATCGTTCAGATTATTGAAAAGACGATAACCGACAACCCTGATTCCAACGGATTCCTGTTCGACGGCTTTCCGCGTACCTACATCCAGGCCTATATTCTCGAAGGGTTGATGCTGAAACTGAACACCTCGTTAAATTGTTTGATAAGCCTTACCGTGCCTGAGGAAGAATCCGTGGCCCGGCTTTTAAACAGGGGTAAAACCTCAGGTCGCAGCGATGACAATGAAAAGATTATCCGGAACCGTCTCAAGGAATATAATGAAAAGACGCTGCCAGTCCTGCAGTTTTACAGGGATAAAGGCATACTTGTGGAGATAAATGGAATGGACAGCATCGAAAATGTAAACCTGGCCATCACAAAGATCATTAATCATGAACTGAGTAAAAGCCTTTTCAATATTGTGCTCTTTGGCTACCCCGGTTCCGGTCGGGGGTCCCAGGGTAAGGCGCTTGCAAAAGAATTCGGCCTCGAATATGTGGCCACCGGTGCTATGCTTGAACAGGAAATTGCAGCCAATTCGGAAACGGGTCGAAAAATCACGGATCTGTATGAAAATGGCCAGCTTGTACCCGATGAGATAGTGGTTCAGCTTATTGAGAAAAAGCTGGCTAATTCAGCCGGGGTTAAAGGGTTTATCTTCAAAGGATTTCCAAGGACTCTGGTGCAGTCGTATATCCTCGATGGGCTGCTTAAAAAATACGGTTCATCCATATCGAAGATTATTGAGATAGAAGTGCCCACGCTGGAACTGATCAGCCGGCTGGATGAACGGAGCAAAACCGCGAATTGCATGCCTTACGACAACAGTACGGCAAAAATTGTGAAACGCCTGCAGGAGCACGAAACCAAAACAGTCCCGGTAATCGAAAAATACAACCAGTTGCATGGCGTCATTAAAATAGATGGTCTTGGCTCATTCGATGAAGTATTTCTGCGCATTTCTGCTGCCATGGAAAATGGATTTAAGAATCTGAGGTAAAGTTCGAAAAACCCTGAAACCACCTACTTTATTTCATGAATTGCATTCAATTCCGAAAAATTAACCTGGGTTCCCCATTTCTTATTGGGTTTTGGCCCCATGGTGAAAATTAGTTCACCTCCGTTTTTCAGTTCATTATACGAAAAGTAAGGACTATTCCAGGCTTTACCGTTAAGCATGACTTTCTGGATATAAATATTTTGTTCAGTCAGATTCTCGGAGGTAATAGTGAAGGTTTTATTGCCGGCAAGGCTGATCACAGCCTTCTTCAGGGCCGGGCTCCCAAAAGCATAATAGTTTGACCCGGGACAAACCGGGTAAAAGCCCATTGCATTAAAAAGGTACCAGGCCGACATCTGGCCACAATCGTCATTTCCCGAAAGGGAATTAGGCTTGTTTCCATACTGCGTTTGGATGATCTTATGAACCAGTTCCTGCGTTTTCCAGGGTTGCCCGGCAAAATCATAGAGGAAAATGATATGATGGCTTGGCTCATTTCCATGCCAGTATTCACCCAGGCGACCCTGAACGTCATCCATATTTTCGCTGGAGTTATCATTAAATGTAAAAAGTGAATCCAGTTTCTGTAAAAAGCCTTTATTCCCACCATACAAACCAATAAGACCATTGATATCCTGCGGAACATACCAGGTATATTGCCAGCTTGTACCTTCTGTAAAATCACCGCCCTGTATGTATTCGTGCGAATTGAATGGTGTGCGCCAGTTCCCTTTGGAATCGCGGCCACGCATAAGCATCGTCGATTTGTCAAACAGGTTTTTATAAGCCATCGACCGCTTTAAAAAGTAATCGTAATCGGCTGTTTTCCCAAGCGATCTGGCCATCTGTGCAACGCAGAAATCATCGTAAGCATATTCAAGCGTTTTCGAAACCGATTCATTTTCCTTGTCAAAAGGAACCCAACCCAGGGCAGCATATGTTTTTACGTTGTCGTAATCAGGATTCATAGCCGTGGTTTTAATAGCCTCATAAGCCCGAATGACATCAAATCCCTTAATCCCTTTCAGATAAGCATCAACAATAACAGGAACAGCGTGATAACCGATCATACACCATGTTTCATTCCCGCTGAGCGACCATACAGGTAAAAGATGATCCACGCTCTGATCGTAATGCGCCAGCATGGAGTTGATCATATCGGCGTTACGTTCGGGCTGCAGGAGACAAAAAAGCGGGTGAATGGCACGGTAAGTATCCCAAAGGGAGAAAATCGCATGGTTGGTAAATCCTTTCGCCTGACGGATATTCTGATCAAGTCCACGGTATTCACCATTTACATCCTGGTACAAAACCGGTGTAAGAAAAGCATGGTACAAGGCGGTGTAAAAAGTTTCCTTTTGCTCTCGGGTTCCATCAATCTTTACTTTGCTAAGTTCTTTATTCCACTTCCTGCCGGTTTCCTGGACCAGTTGTTCAAAATTCCAGTGATCAAGTTCGGAATTCAAATTTTTAATAGCATTGTCAGTGCTTACTGCTGATATGGCCACTTTTACTAGAATTTGCTCATCTTTTTTTGTCTTGAAATTTGCAAGGAACTGCAAATTCTTACCGGCGCATTCGTATCTGCTCCTGAACCGGTAACCATTATAAAATACGCGTTTCCCATCGCTTAATATGCTGAATTCGTCAAAAGGTCGGGAGAAGACGGCTGTAAAGTAAACATAGCGCTCTTTTGCCCAGCCGTTTACCATATGATAGCCTGTGATTGTTGAATCGTTCAGGATGTGTATGTCCGACCAGATCACATTCCAGTGAAGGTTACGGCTCAGATCCACCAGAATGGACGCGCTGTCGGTTTGCGGGAAAGTGAAACGGAGAAAGCCGGAACGATCGGCTGAAGTGCATTCAACGCGAACATTATTGTCTTTAAGTTTTACCGAATAATACCCGGCTGAGGCTGATTCATCTGCATGTGAATACCTGGCCCGGTATCCGGAATCAGGATTGGTTTTGGAGCCTTGCACGAACCAGGGTTTACCGGTTTGGGGCATAAACCGGATATCTCCCAGGTCAGGGATACCGGTTCCGCTGAAATGAGTAAGGCTGAAAGCAATAATTGAGCTATCGGAATATTCATATCCTGAAGCGGTTTCCCATAATTCATCCTCGGTATCGGGCGAAATTTGTATCATACCGAACGGAGCTACCACACCGGGATAGGTGTTCCCTTCCCCATAAGTACCGATAAGCGGATTTACAAAGGCAGCCGGGGTTCCGGCGGGTTGCAGCATCTGGGCATTTAAATGTACTGCAAAAAAGAAGATCAACGTGATACTCAGCGTTAAATAACGGGCACATGAACAGTATTTCATAGGTGAGGCTCTTAAATTCCAGCATCAAAATTAGAATATTAGGACTGATGACCTAAGAAAATATTCAGGTGCACATAAAATAAAAAAAACGGCAGGAATTGCTCACTGCCGATTTAAACCCACAGCTAGTCACTGTGTCTCCCTTTGCCAAAAGAAATATTTTTGTTGCTTTAATAACAACTGATCTTCTTTTATTGAATAAAAATCATGCTAAGAATCAGCGGGGGAATGAAATTCAGATTTAATTAACATATATCAGGTAAAGTGAATATTTTTAACAATCAGACAAATAATAAGTTATAAGAAAAATATAATAATACAATTTATAATTGAGCGCAGAATATGTATGGAGACCATCTAAATATGTGTTCCAAAAAGGGAAAATTTGTCCGTATTAGCGCCTGTTCAAAATCACCTTTGGATTTGAACCAGCTAAATTTGTAAAATGAGAGTGATAACGCGACGGTTTCGAGTCTCCATTTCTCTATATCGCCCACCGTATTCAGAATGCGGATAAAAACAATTTAATCAGACTCAGAACCGGATTCTTTTTAAAGCTTTCCCGGTATTAAGAAAACCTCTGATGATCTGTTGAACATCGCGATTGTCGTGATATGGCTTAATACAATCTTTTATCAGGGCGGGATCGACAATGCCGTTTTCACGCGCCATCCATCCAAATCCCGCAAAAACATTGTTTTCGATCAGAATTACCGATACTTCATCTTCGTTACGTCCATGATCAATAATCGCCATATCCGACCATTTGTGGTGAAATTCAGCCAGGGCAGCGTCAACGCGCAGGTTGTATGATTCAGGCGGTTCAAGACCGATGCATGCTCCTTTACACTGTCCGATCGAATGCTGAAAACAAGCTCCATGATTCTGGTACAGGCCGCATAACTTCTGGCAAAGATCATATTTGGCCACAATTTCGTGTACCAACACCAGTGCTTCGTCAAACGACGCAAATACAGTATGAGGTTTCCCGGTTGATTTAATTTTTTCGATCTGTACAACATGATATCCTGCCTGGGTATTGAAAGAGTATAACCCGTATTTGTAAAGAGTACGGCGCTGGAGCCTGTTGTGCAGGGGTTTATGCTTCTTTATTTCGTCCGACTCAAGTAATAATGCGATCAGTTCACTTCCCGTTTCTTCGAAACTGATGCTTGCCGTATTCGAACGCATTTCGATGGCTTTATTGCTGCTGCTGTTTTGAAAATGCGACAAAACCCTGGCATGGATGTTTTTGCTTTTGCCGATGTAAAGCAATTTTCCATTCTCATCATGAAAGTAGTAAACACCTGCGGCGGAAGGAAGCCTGCTGAAAATGGAACGATCCAGTGAAGGATGCAGTCCGTCGGTAGGAATCTGGCTCAGGGTGGGATCGACACTTAGTAATCGCTCGAAAAGTTTTACCGTGGCTAATGCATCACCTGAAGCACGGTGTCGCGAAGTAATCTGAATCCCCAGGCTGCTACAAAGATTCCCCAGGCTGTATGAATTATGACCGGGTAAAAGCTTACGCGACATTTTAACCGTGCACAGGACCGGTCTTTTGTATTTATAGCCAAGGTTCAGGAATTCCTGCTTAACAAAACTGTAATCGAATGCAGCATTGTGGGCAACAAAAGTACAGCCTTCGGTAATTTCAACGATATCCCGGGCTACTTCAAAGAATTTTGGAGCATTCTCAAGCATTTCGTCGGAAATGCCGGTCAGGCGGGCAACGAAAGGTGGCACTTTGCATTCGGGATTTATCAGCGTTGAATATTCATTCACAACCCTTATCCCATCGTGTATATAAATAGCTATCTCCGTAATCCGTTCGCGACTGGCATTGCCTCCTGTGGTTTCAATATCGATAATTGCGTACACTCTACTTTGCTGTAAAAGCTCAAAGATAGTCTACAAAATCATTCGTCCCTAAACTATTTTATTCATCATTATCCGTACATATCGCTGAACAAATATTTATACATCTATTAATCAATGCCATACATAAAAAGGATTTTAAATATAACTTGCAGAAATTAAAAAATTGTTACCTTTGCGACTTCTTTAAAAAAATCACTGATAATGGCACATGAGGTTAAAATTTTTTCAGGCAGAGCCACGCGCTACCTGGCCGAGAATATTGCGCTTAGCTTCGGAACTAAGCTTGGCGAGGTACAGGTAATTGACTTCAGTGATGGTGAATTCACGCTTTCTTTTGAAGAGAATCTTCGTGGCAACGACGTGTATATAGTGCAATCCACGTTTCCGCCGGCAGGAAACCTTCTTGAGCTTTTACTTATGGTTGATGCTGCCAAACGGGCTTCCGCCAGGCAGATAACCGCCGTGATTCCTTATTTCGGCTTTGCCCGCCAGGACCGCAAAGACAAACCCCGTGTACCCATTTCGTCAAAACTTATTGCAAACCTGCTGACGGCAGCCGGAGTGCAACGCCTTATAACGATTGACCTGCATGCCGATCAGATACAGGGATTTTTTGATGTTCCTGTAGATCATTTATATGCATCCTCGATATTTTTACCATACATCAAAAAACTTAACCTGCCCAACCTGGTGTTTGCATCACCCGATACCGGAGGAACACGCCGGGCAGCTTCCTATGCCAAAGTGCTTAATACCGGATTCGTTATCTGTTACAAACAACGTTCAAAAGCAAACAAGGTTGACTCCATATCACTCATTGGTGATGTGAAAGGTAAAGATGTACTCTTGCTCGACGATATCGTTGACACCGCCGGTACAATTACAAAAGCTGCCCAGGTGATGATGGACAACGGCGCATCAAGCGTTCGCGGATTCTGCACCCACCCGATTTTATCGGGCGATGCTTTTGACCGTATTTTGGATTCCGCATTTACGGAATTAATTGTTACTGATACAATTCCTCTTAAGCAGCAAAACCCCAAAATAAAAGTGCTCAGCACAGCCACTTTGCTGGCTGATGTCATCAAGAGGGCACATAATTACGAATCTATTTCATCTCTTTTTAACATCAAATAATAACAACTAAAAATCAATTCCAATGAAAACAGTATCTATGAGCGGTTCGCTTCGCGCGAACGTAGGGAAAAAGGATGCTAAAATGAACCGGGCCAACGGCAAGGTACCATGCGTAATCTACGGTGGTAAAGAAGAACTTCATTTTACGCTTGACGGGAAAGTCCTCGACACCATTATTTTCACCCCGTACACATTCCTGATTGATCTTGACATCGAAGGCAGAAAATTTACTGCAACGCTTCAGGATATTCAGTATCACCCGGTTTCGGGCAACACATTACATGCCGATTTTCTGCAGGTAACAAAAGGGAAACCAATTATCGTCAGTCTTCCTATCCGTGTTGAAGGAAATTCACCTGGTGTTTTACGTGGGGGTAAACTTGTTAAAAAGTTCCGTAAACTGAAAGTTAAAGGTTTAGCTGAATATATGCCGGAAGAAATTGTTATCAACATTTCCAAAATGGAAATTGAAGATAGCCTCAGGGTCAGTGATATTAAAATACCGAAGATCGAAATTCTTGAAGTTATGGGTAACCTCGTTATCCAGGTTGCTTCGACACGTGCTGTTGAGCCGGTTGTTCCGGGAGCCAAATAACAGGATCCTGCAATATATTGCATAATGAAAGGCACAAGGTTATGAACTTTGTGCCTTTCTTGCTTTTAGTACTGTTTGGTATTCGAAAATTAACATAAATGCTGCGCCCGCAATGAGGGAAACAGGATAACCGAAACACATGGTTTAGCCGGTTATCTGCAAATACGTCTTAAAGGCATCATTCCACAATTCAGTATCAACAGGTTCATACTTTGCGGAGGGAAATGACTTTCCGGTAATTTCGCGGATTCCGGCTATATTTTTAACAATGCCCAGGGCCATGGCCTGCACCATAATATTCCCCGCTGTTGTTGCTTCATACTTTGCCGCAGTTAGCGGAATAGTAATTCATTTTTAATTCCTTCGCCTGTCATGTATATCATTTCAGGTTTTAGCCCTTTCAAAACTTCAACCTGCTCAATTACCTGTCTGAATTTAAAAACGAGCCCTTCGATAACGGTCCGGAAGATTTCACCGTTTGTCTGAGGCACATTCTGATTTTTTGATTTGCAATAATCCTTTATTGCTGTGGGCATATCCTCCGGATGAACAAAAGATGGATGATCTGTGTCGATAAAAGCACCAAATGGGCTTGATTCACCGGCCAGTGCTACCATTTCAGCTAAAGTATAGTTATGTCCCTTCCATGATTCCAGGCACTTCTCCAACAGCACAAGGCCATTGAGGTTCTTCAGGATGCGGAAGGAATGCCCGGCACCGCCTTCGTTGGCAAAATTGAGCTGTTGCGATTTTTTAGTGATAACAGCAGTTTGTGATTCAAAACCCACCTGGCACGAGCTTCCGGTATTGATAAAAGCCCAGTTGTTCCCTGTTGCAGGAATTGAATCAACTGCCGAAGCGGTATTGTGCGAAGAAACGGAAACTACTGGTATCCTTGCAATTCCTGTTTCATAGGATACATTGTTCGAAATACTGCCGGCAATACTTCCCGGTTCAGCAATTCGGGGCATCATGGCAACAGGTATTCCAAGCGTTCGGAAAATATCATGATCCCACATTCTTTTCACCGGGTTATAAAGCTGCGATGTAGCTGCCATGCTGAATTCCGTCTGGATAACTCCCGTGAGCAGGTAGTTAAAAATGTCGGGCATAAAAAGCAGCGTTTTTGCTTTTTTAAGCTGTTCATCACCCATCAGTTTTAAAGCATAAAGCCGAAACAAGGAATTGGTTTGAGAAACCGGAATACCTGTCTGACCATATATTTTATCAGCCGGCATCCGGGCCGTAAAGGCGTCGACCATACCGTTATTTTTGCTGTCACTGAAAACTAATGGCGGAATTGGAATCTCATCTATTATCAACGAGAAATCAGCGCCCCAGGTTGTAATACCAATGCTTTCAACAGGCAAATCTTTATCTGCAACTATGGACAGGCTTTTCTTTATTTCACGAAAAAGCAAATCGATATCCCAGAAGGAATGACTATCTGCCATACGAGGTTCATGGATGAAACTATGTATCTCGTTCAGTGTCAGGAAGCCATCGCTAAGTTCGCCAATCGTGGCACGGCCGCTGCCTGTTCCAAGATCGATGGCAAGGAATGTGTTTTTCATATAATACAATAGAATTGGAACAGGAATAATGCTCTAAATTAAAGCACCATTTTATGAGCACTTCCATAACCCTTTTTGCGGTCCGACCTGGACTGATCAAATTGGGTATAATAAAAGTATCAGGGCTGGTATTTTCAATAAAATCTATCCTTTGATCTTTATTTGTACAAGCTCAGCAATTTTCCCAACAGGAATTCGCTCCTGTTTCATCGTATCTCGATCGCGGATTGTTACCGTATTATCTTCCAGCGTCTGGTGGTCAACGGTGATACAATATGGAGTGCCAATAGCATCATGACGGCGGTAACGTTTTCCGATGGAGTCTTTCTCTTCGTACTGGCACATGAAATCGTATTTTATCGTATCCATGATTTCACGGGCTTTTTCAGGAAGCCCGTCCTTTGCTACCAAGGGCAGAATGGCGCATTTGACCGGCGCCAGTATAGAGGGCAGGCGAAGTACAACACGATCTGATCCGTCACCGAGTTTTTCTTCGGTGTAGGCATAGCTGAGGACAGCCAGGAAGGTTCGATCGAGGCCGATGGATGTCTCAATTACATAAGGCACATAGTTTTCATTCAGTTCAGGATCAAAATACTGGATTTTTTTTCCCGAGAATTCCTGGTGTGCTTTTAAATCGAAATCGGTACGCGAATGTATGCCTTCGAGTTCCTTAAATCCGATTGGGAATTCAAATTCAATATCAATGGCTGCGTTGGCATAATGGGCCAGTTTATCGTGTGGATGCCAGCGGTATTTGGCTGAAGGAATTCCAAGCGAGAGATGCCATTTCATCCGTTCGGTTTTCCAGTATTCGAACCATTCGAGTTCGGTGCCGGGGCGAACAAAAAACTGCATTTCCATCTGCTCGAATTCGCGCATACGGAAAATAAACTGTCGGGCTACTATTTCGTTACGGAACGCTTTGCCGGTTTGTGCAATACCAAACGGGATTTTCATCCTGCCGGTTTTCTGTACATTCAGGTAATTTACAAAGATTCCCTGGGCCGTTTCGGGGCGAAGATAAATCACATTTGAATCTTCGCTCACCGAGCCCATCGAAGTGCTGAACATCAGGTTAAACTGTCGAACATCCGTCCAGTTTCGGCTTCCCGATACCGGACATACAATTTCGAGATCCTCGATGAGTTTTTTTACATCTGCCAGGTCGTTGCGTTCCATGGCGCCATAAAAACGTTTGGTCGTTGTATCAATTTTTTCCTTGTATTCAAGTACTCGGCCATTCGTAACAAGGAACTGTTCCTTGTCGAAAGTATCGCCAAACCGTTTCGCTGCTTTTTCAACTTCTTTATCGATTTTATCCTGCCATTTGGCCATCTGGTCTTCAACCAGCACATCGGCACGGTAGCGTTTTTTAGAGTCACGGTTATCGATCAACGGGTCACTGAAGGCATCCACATGGCCTGATGCTTTCCATATGGTGGGATGCATAAAAATAGCAGCATCCAGGCCCACGATATTTTCGTGGTACTGAACCATTGATTTCCACCAATACTGGCGGATATTATTTTTTAACTCAACCCCATTCTGACCATAATCGTATACAGCACTAAGGCCGTCGTATATTTCGCTTGACGGAAATACAAACCCATACTCTTTGGCATGGGATATAATTTTTTTGAAAATTTCTTCGTTTTGTGCCATGGGGCAAAAGTAGCCAAAAAAAACAGATTGACAAAGTGGAAGGAGAGGGGGCGAAGGGGCGAAGGGGCGAAGGGGCGACCAGAAGACTAAGAGACTGAGAGACTGAGAGACTGAGAGGCTGAGAGACTGAGAGACAAGGAGATTCGGAACGGTAATAAGCTTGTATTTATCTTTTCTTTCAGTGTTATCCGCATTCCAATTTCAAATCACTTTCCAAAAAGCAGTACTTTTGCGGTA
>Ga0208789_1000579_pt1 | contig 31650 bp, 28 predicted proteins | sample Methanotroph_Enr_FD_187368 | JGI IMG/M metagenome (GOLD analysis project Ga0208789, IMG submission 187368) | Enriched soil microbial communities from Old Woman Creek wetland in Ohio, USA - Methanotroph_Enrichment_5 (SPAdes) (version 2) | ecosystem: Environmental > Terrestrial > Soil > Wetlands...
CGGTTAGACGGACATCGATCCAACGTTTCCAGTGTGGCCTGAGACCATAACCGACGACGCGTGCATTTCCATGGTCTTCTATAGCCTGAAATACGGCGTCTTCACGCGGCATACCTGCCGATTCAAGGTCGGCAACTTTTTTTAGCAAATGGTCTTCAAGTTCAGCGCGAATTTTAAAAGCCTCACATTCTTTCTGGTTGGCATAGATCATTACGCGGTTTAGATACTGCTCAAGTGCTTTGCTCATATCTGGACTCCTTCGATTTTTGGCTGGTCTACATTGCCGATTATTCTTCCCATTATTGAGGACATCAACTGCCATTGGCGGCAGTTTTCGGCCAAAGCTTTTCTGCCTTTTGGAGTAAGGCGATAATATTTTCGCTCTCTGCCGCTTTCCGCGGTTCGCCAAGTCGCATTTATAAGTTCTTTTTCTTCCATCCTGTGTAGAACCGGGTAAATTGTGCCTTCCCCAAGTCCTAAAAGACCTTGAGCACGGGTATTAAGATCCTGCACGATGGCGTAACCATAGCTTGGCCCACTTTCGAGAATGGCCAGAAGCAGTGTTTCAACATTTCCGTCGAGTGTTTGTTTTTTCAGTTTTCCCATCTTCAGAATACCTTGCACTATAAAGTATAGTGATACCTTACACTGTAAGGTACTGGGTGTCAAATTATTTTCTGTGTATATTTTTTATGCTGGTTAAAAAGACCTGGGGGAAACCGGGGACAGGCACCTATTTTGAACCTGCAGTAATAGTACAGTTATTCTGCATGATTGATTTCTCGGATAATCACATCTGGTTTTTAGTAATTTTTAACGAACTCAACCCGCCCATCCCGTTATCTAGTTTATACATCTTTTTGTCTTATTTACTCCCACCTTTGTCACCCCCTCACTCACCCCCAAAACTAACCGTCATCCCACCCGCGCTACCACCGCGCTATACCGTCACCCCACCCTGGGAACACATATTTTTTGCTCCCGAAATTCGTCTGGGATCATGACGTTTTGTCTTAATTATCAAAATTATTTTCGATTGAGGCCTATAAAAGCTTGGCTATCATAACTGGTTCGGGCATGTTGAAAGGCCGGGCAACTTGGGCATCAATTTTGATTGTCACCATGCGTGGAATTGGTATCCTGAAGTTATATTTTCTACAGTTGAGTCGCAATTTTGATTTGTACAAGGAACCGGCATGAACGCAAGCAGGGAAGTTTACGAGCACAGCCAGGGGGATAACGGCAGGATGACTTCCGGGCCGCTGGTCGTGGAAGTCGCGTGGGAAGTGTGTCAGCAGGTTGGGGGTATATACACTGTATTACGTTCAAAGGCGCCTTCGGCTGTCAAGCGGTACGGGCACAATTATTGCCTTGTTGGGCCCTACAACCCTGAGATCACTCCGCAGGAATTTGAAGAGACCGAGCCGACAGGGATATTCGCACAGGTGATCGAATCGCTTGGGCGGATGGGGATCGAGGCGCATTATGGATACTGGCTTATATCGGGCAGGCCTCAGGCAATACTGCTTAATCCGACAAGCGTATTCAATCGGCTCGGTGAAATAAAATATTACCTTTGGGAACATCATCATATCGCGATGAGCGATGATTCACTGTTGAACCTTGTGGCGGCGTTTGGGTTTGCGGTAGAACACTTTTTCAGGCAGCTTACGGCGATAACGGCAGGGCAGCCGATCGTTGCGCATTTCCACGAGTGGATGGCCGGGGTTTGCATACCGGAACTGCGTCTTTGCAAACTGCCGGTGGCAATAGTGTTTACAACGCATGCGACACTGCTGGGGCGGTATGTGGCAAATAATGATCCGTGGTTCTATGATCATGTGCCGTTTGTAAAATGGGAGGAGGATGCTAAGCGGTATAACATCGAGTCGCAGGTTAGTATTGAACGAGCGGCGGCGCATGGATGCCATGTGTTTACGACCGTTAGCAGGATAACGGCATTTGAATGTGAGTATCTGCTGGGGAGAAAGCCTGATCTGCTGCTGCCAAACGGTTTGAATATCGAACGGTTTGTGGCAATGCATGAGTTTCAGAATCTCCACCGTATGTATAAGGAGCAGATAAACCAATTTGTGATCGGGCATTTTTTCCCGAGTTATACGTTCGATCTGGATAAGACGGTGTATTTCTTTACCTCGGGGCGGTTTGAATATATCAACAAGGGATTTAATCTTACCATTGATTCGCTTGCGCGGCTAAATCAGAGGATGAAAGATGCCAAGAGCGATAAGACGGTAATTTTCTTTTTCGTAACGAAGCGGCCGTTCAAATCCATCAATGCGGATGTGCTGCGAAGCCGGGCAATGATGCAGGAGATACAGCGCAATTGCGAGCATATCAAGGATCAGTTCGGGGCCAGGCTTTTTATTAATACGACGATGGGCAAGAATGTACCTTACGAAGAGCTTATTGATGACTACTGGAGACTGAGGCTTCGAAGGCTTATGCATGAATGGCGGGCAAAGCGGCCGCCGACGATAGTGACGCATGATCTGTTCAATGATTCAACTGACGAGATACTTGTGCAGCTGCGGCAGAGGCAGCTTTTTAACTTGCCCACAGACCCGGTGAAGGTGGTTTATCATCCTGATTTTATTACTTCAACGGATCCGCTGTTTGGAATGGATTATGATCAATTTGTGCGCGGCTGCCATATGGGAGTTTTCCCAAGCGCCTATGAGCCTTGGGGATATACGCCGATGGAATGCATTGCACGCGGAATACCGGCTGTAACGAGCGATCTGGCGGGCTTCGGAACTTATGTGCTGGACAATTTGCCCGATCATGAAGAGAGAGGGCTTTCAGTTATAAAGCGAAGGTCGACGAGCTACGATGCGGCTGCGGATGAGCTTGCAAATTGGATGTTCAATTTCCTGCGGCTTGAGAGACGAGATCGCATTACGATGCGAAATAAGGTGGAAAGTTCTTGCGAGCATTTTGACTGGAGCAATCTTGAGGAGTATTATGCTGTCGCTCACGAGATCGTGCTTGAAAGGACCAAGACACTTGGGGCACAGGCGTAATGATGCATGTACTTAGTCCGTTTGAGATAATGATGCTGCTTTGCTTTGGTGCGGCATGGCCGTTCTCGATTTACAAATCTTATAAATCGCGGAAGAACGCAGGAAAGAGCGTGATTTTTTTGATAATCGTGCTGGCGGGGTATGTGGCGGGGGTGCTGCATAAGATCATCTACAACATGGATGCTGTGATATATCTCTATATTTTAAACGGGGTGATGGTGCTGGCGGATATGGGGCTGTATTACAGGAATTATTTGATAGATCAAAAAAGTTCCAAGTTCTAAGTTCAAAGTGTTGAAGTTTGTTGCGAGTTGCGTGTTACGGGTTTAAGAGAATCAATGTGATGCGTCGGGCGGGGAGGATTTGGATTTTCTTTTTTCGACGGCTTGTTTGAGGATGTACTCGATCTGGGCGTTGACGGAGCGGAGTTCGTCGGCAGACCACTTTTCAAGGTCGGCCCAGAGTTTGGGGTCTATTCTTAATAAAAACTGTTTACGTTGTTCCATTATCAAGCAACTAAAGTAAAAAATAAAAATCAAAAACACAAAAATTCAGTTATGTCGCCATGCATCAAAATTCAATCGCGGAATCAAAAATGGAGTGTTTTCTTTGTATAGTAAATAGTCCTGCCCGAATCTTATGATCATCTCTTTTTCTTCGAATAGCTTTATGAATAGACTCAGTCCACAAGCGAAAGTTGCTGCCGCAATTATTGCAAGCCAGGATTTCATCATAATCGCAATTGCAAGATACATTATCATTGTGCCAAGGGCCATGGGGTTGCGGCACAAAGCGTATGGCCCGGTGGTGAGCAGTTTTTTAGTCGCCATCAACGGAACCGGTGTGCCATGGGCCTGGCTGAATTGAGCCCAGACCGCCCACAAGCCAAGGGTCAGGCCAGCAATCGCAAAAACCATGCATAACAAAGTTCCTAAAGTAAACTCGAAATTAATTCTGCCGTACTCCATTTTGCTTAGAAGAATAAGTAAATATGGTATCAATACTACAAAGAGTAGCGACTCCAATAAAATCGCACCAAGCCGAGTCCTTGCTGTAAATTCTTTTTTGGTCTGATCCAAAAACCTGTCCCAGAAAGCCATATTGACTCCTAATAGTGATTAAGAATACAAAGTGCCTGTGTTCACTACTGGGTGGACTTCGGATTCGCCGCAGAGGACGACCATCAGATTACTTACCATCGCGGCTTTACGTTCATCATCGAGCACGAGCAGTTTCTTCTCGGAGAATTCCTTGAGGGCCATTTCGACCATGGAGACTGCGCCTTGTACTATCTTTTGGCGTGCGGCGATTACGGCTTCGGCCTGCTGACGGCGGAGCATGGCTTGTGCAATTTCGGGAGCGTATGCAAGATGCGTGAGACGCGCTTCTTCGACGAAGACACCTGCTTTAGAGAGCCTTTCCTGTAATTGCTCCCGAAGGGCGTGGGCCACCTCATCGGCGGAGGATCGTAGTGTAAATTCGTTTTCTTCGCCATGATCGTAGGCGAAAGAGTTTGCCAGGTGGCGGAGTGCGGATTCGCTCTGAACGCGGATGTAGTTTTCGTAGTTGTCCACATCGAAGGTGGCTTGGGCGGTGTTCTCAACGCGCCAGACTATCACTGCAGCGATCTCGATGGGGTTGCCGCGTTTGTCGTTTACCTTGAGCTTGTCGCAATTGAAGTTGCGCGTGCGGAGAGAGATCTTGTAGCGATTGTATTTGAATTTTGTGGGACTGTCGGTGGAGATGGCTGGGCCGTTGGCGTAGAAGGGGTTTGCCCAATGAAAGCCGCTGCTGCGGACAGTGCCGTGGTATTTGCCAAAGAGGATCAGGACGCGGGCCTCGTTGGGCTGGAGGGTGAAGAGGCCGGGGAGGATTATCGCTGCGATAATGAACGGTGCACCTATAAGTACAACACGCAACCAAACCGATCCGCCAAACATATTGTAGTTTGCTGAATCCGAGACTGTTTTAAACACCACGAACACACCGAACATGACCAGGGCGACTGCTATGGCGAGCATGGCATAGCCGCTGAAAGGACGCACAAGGATTTCTTTACTTGGGGTGGTCTTTTCATCTGACATTTGTAGTTCTCCTTTCAAAAAAGGTAAAAAACCTTAGCAATATCTAAGTGATATCATAATGAAATCAAAAAAAGCAAGCAACAAAAAAGCGAGAATTGTTTTTAAAGTGCTGGTCTTAATGGTGTTATGTAAAATATTCGGCCCTAAGACCATTAATTTTATGCGTAAGATTGGCAAAGTGCCTGTATTTCGACGATCATAATATAGAAGGAGGCCGGGAGCTTATATCCCTCTGCGATCTTTTATTTGTAACATCTAATTCCTGACTTCTAAATTCTTCCTCAAAGCACCGTCATTACTATATTCGACGGCATGCCTTCGCCGGACTTGTTCACCGCTATTACCCGCCACTGCAACTGCTTAAGTCTTGGCTGATTTGTGATGCGGCAGGTTTTTTGAAGCGATGTTGCCACATCGATCCACGGGCCGCCCGGCATCTGGCTTCTCTGTACCTTATAAGCCGAAACTTTGCCGCCATCTGCCGGACTCTTCCAGCTAAGCTCTACCCAGCCCTGTCCCTGCCTTGCCCCGGCAAGCTCGTAAACCTGCCCCGGAGGCGGTGTTATCGTTTTTTCCTTCCTTGCACCCCAGCCGATGAGCTTTAGTTTGTCATCATCGAAGTCGACTGTATTCTCGGCATAGCGGATTATCTTTTTCATCGCCGCCTCAAGCGCATCGACGGCGATTATATAATTGCTCATGCTTGCCTCGTAGTTGGCCTGGTACTGAGAGGCGCTGATATTCCTGCTTTTAAACATGCTCATTTTTACATTGAGCAAAAATGCCTTTACAGGGGGCCTTGGAAATATGTCCAGCCTGCCAAGTCCGCGGCACACCTTTCCTGCAAGTTCGTAAATTGCATCTTCATTTTTTGGAAATCTGGGCATATCTTCCTCCTGCAATTTTTCGATCGGCATCCGACGATTTCAAAGTGTATATCTCTAATTGCAAATGTTTATCTTTAGCTGTGATTTACAATTTGCAGCATCAGTACAAGGGCCGAAGGGGTTCGGCCCTTATTCCGACTTCTAAGTTCTGACTTTTTCCTCAAAGCACCGTCATCACGATATTTGAGGGCATCCCTTCGCCGGATTTATTTACCGCGACTACCTGCCATTCCCACTCTTTGAGGCGTTCCTGGTTTTGAATAAGACATGTCCTCTCAAGACTGGTTGCCACATTCTCCCATTGCCCCAGGGGCCGCAGTCTCCGCTGGATCGTGTAGGCCGCCACCTTTCCGCCATCAACCGGGCTCTTCCACGCAAGTTCTACCCAGCCCTCACCCTGCCTTGCCGCAACCAGTTCAAGAGTCTGGCCCGGCGGGGGAGTAGTTGTCTTTTCTTTCCTTGCCCCCCAGCCAAGGAGCATGAGCTTGTCATTGTCATTGCCCACTGTGTTCTCGGCATACCTGATATCCTTCTTCATTGCATCTGCCATTGCCTCAAGGGCGGCCATCTTTGATGTCACCGCCGCCTCTGCCGCAGCCTTTGCGGCGACAAGCTGGTTCTGGGCGGTTGTGACCGCAGTGATGAGGGTGTCAAGATTTGCCTTTAAAACCGGCGGCTCGGGATAGATATCGATGTGCGCGCCGATACCGGCCGAGATCTTCTGGCCCAGTGTTACGATTTCGGACTCTGTTTGTGGGAACTGAGGCATGGTAAACTCCTTCCAAAAATAGTTATCAATGTGAACATGCGCGCACCGTGCGCGCGGAATCTGCGCATCTAAATTCCGGTTAAATTATCTTCGGTGGGTTTATCGCGGGTTGGATTCGGGTTCGTTTGCGGGGTGTTAAAGGCAGCGGCTTTCCTAAAGTCAGTAAAGAGTTAGCGTTCTTTGTGTCCTCAGTGATCTCTGTGGTAGATTTATAAAACGTATTCAGGTTGCGACAATCAAAAGCCGCAAAGGCTTCGATTCGCAGTTTCAGGGCTTTGATCGAGTAATTTGAGGTTTCGGATTGCCGACTCGAAGCTTAGATATGCCAATTTCAAACTTGGATCTTGTGGTTTGAAACTACGATTTTCGAATTTGAAGCTTCGATTAAGCGTTTTAAAGAGTGGATTTAATTATTTGAAGCTTAAATTTGATGTTTTCAAGCCTGCAATCGCAGGTTCTAAGCCTGAAATCTTAAAATTAAAGCCTGAAATTCCTGATTTTATGCCTCGATCTGGCAGTTTTAAGCCGCTTTTTGGCCATCTCAGGCGTGGGTTTAGCCTGTTCCAGCCTTGCCTATTTACTTTTAAAAGAAGTTACAAATTTACTTCTTTGCTTCTGCTGTTATTTCGTTAAGGCGACATTGTCGCTTTAGTAGATTTTGGACTTTCTGGAAAAGAATTTTAGCTTGCACACAAGAATGTTGCGGGTTACGAGTTGTGGGTTGCGAGTTAAAGCAAGTAAATACAACTACTTAAGATGTTTAACCGCGGATTTCGCTGATTAAGAAATTTCACCACAGAGATCACCGAGAAAGCAGAGATATTAAACTGCTTAAGATATTAACCACGGATTGACGCAGATTTTTTGGACAAAGTCGATATTTCTAAGAAGTCGCTCGTTTATTCCGCTATTTAGTATATAATTGTTCTTTCGGAGTACAACTATGGAGGATTTCAAAACAAGATTTTACCACGGAGGCCGCAGAGAGCGCGGAGAACGCAAATAGTTAATAGTGAGCGGTGAGAAGTAAAGGAAGTGCAAGAAGTGCCTAGTGCGAAGGAAAGGGAGTCAGAAGTCAGGATTCAAAATTTAAGGAGCGGTAGCCGTTCACAAAAGTGCTCAACTACGGATTTTCGCTGATTTTCATAGATTCTCAGTATTTTCTATTTTAGAAAATCAGTGCTAATCCGTGTTAATCAGTGGTTTAAAATATTTGTGAATAGTTACAAGGAGAGAGGAAACTTGGCATCAAAGCAAAAGATCATTTCAAAACCGGACCGCCTAAAGAGACTGGCAGCATGTGTCGGCATATCGGGCTTCTTTCTCGCCTGCCTGCTGGCAGTTTTAAATTACAGGCAATACATGGAAGGCTGGCAGGTAAAACTCCTTGGCTTTGGTTTGCTTACCGCAACTGTAACCACCCTCGCCTACGGCTCGGTTTGGGTGTGGATTTATAACTATTTCGCACGACGAAAAACAATTAAACGCTGATTGGGCAGATAAATATGATTTGCAGGTGGTAATTCCCCAAACGGCATCAAACAAATGAGGTTTTGAAAGCAAATTATTCAATGTATAATTTTAAAGGAATCCTATGTACATAAAAAGAGTTTTTGTAAGGAATTTTAGAAACCTTAAAGAAGTAGATGTGCGGTTTGATTCAGGATTGACTTGTGTAGTTGGTGAAAACAATTCAGGTAAAAGCAATTTCTTAACTGCATTGCGACTCGCCTTGGACACAAATTACTCTAATTACAATCGTCAACTTACAAAAGAGGATTTTACAACCGGAATCGATATAACTAATCCCGAACAAGTTCTTGTAGCCGTTCAATTTGCAGATTTTGATTCAACAAAAGATCCAGCCAAAATTAAAGAACACGCATTTGCTCAATTATGCGGAATTGAGAACGATACTGCACAAATCTGCTATCGATTCAGACCGAAACAAAATGTGCGGCAAGCAATCGAAAATGGTGAAAAAAAGAGCACCGAATTAATCATTGAAGATTATGAATGGGAGCTGGTTGGTGGCTTTGCGCATGATTCATCTGGCAAAATCAAAGATTTGCCCTTCATTGATTGGAAAGATGACTTTTCAAATGGTAGCATCAAAGCTAATTCCTTGACAGCGTTTCGAATGGTTTTCCTACCAGCTATCAGAGATGTTGATGAGGATTTGAAAAGAGTCTCAGTTTCGCCTTTGCAGAAAATATTTGGACTTCAAGAAATAACCGAAGCACGAAGAACTCAACTCGTTGCAAAGGTTAAAAAAGTCAATGACGAAATGATATTGGAGCCTGAAATTGTTAAACTGAAACAGGACATCGATTCCGGTTTTAATCAAACGGTTGGATCAGTTTTCAGCATGAATGTTAGCCTGGGAATGGCAAATCCAACTTTTGAAGGTTTGGCACGTTCTTTGAAAATGCTTTTATCCGGATCTGGGTTAAATGAAGCAGACGTTGGCCGAAATGGATTAGGAATAAATAATGCTTTGTACATTAGCATGTTACTTAAGTATTTCGAAAAGAGATTAGAAAAGCCCGATATAGCTGGAGAACTATTATTAGTTGAAGAACCCGAAGCTCATCTGCATCCTCAACTCCAAAAAATAATATTTGGCAAACTGTTGGACAAAAAATGCCAAATTATTGCAACTACTCATAGCACTCATATTGCATCCCGTAGCGATTTGGGCAAAATTATTGTGTTCTCGCCCAATACCTCTAGTCAAACCATTGCTCGAATTCCAAAGGAGAATTCCAAACTTTCATCTGATGAAGTAGACGATCTACAGCGGTATTTGGATGCAACCAAATCTGTTCTCTTATTTGCAAAACGGATTGTGTTAGTGGAAGGCATGTCTGAAGTATTTCTCATTCCTAAACTAGTGAAGAAAATTATGAGCATTGATCTTGAAGAATTAGGAATTTCAGTAATACCTATACACGGAGTTCATTTTGATTGTTACATGAAGCTATTTGGTTCCCATGCGATTCAGAGAAAATGTTTGGTACTAACAGACGGCGATTTGAAACCGAGTGATGCAAAAGAAATAATCGATGATGATTGGCCTGATGGGCACAAATTTGTTACAGTTGATGATTTAAAGAAACTTGAAAATGATTTCGTCATCGTGAAGAATTGCAAAACCACTTTCGAACGAGCTATTACATTGCATGGCAATTTGAAGATGTTTTCTCTGGCAGCTGTTGAATTGGGTGCACCTAATATCGGCAAGTTGCTCTTACAGTATAGTAAAAAACCGAAGCTTCAGGACGAAGAACTTAAGGAAGCGAAAACTAAAGTTTTAAATACTGCTAAAAGGTTCGGGAAAGCTAGATTTGCACAAATTTCTTCCAAGTACATCCAGGATGCGGCAGAATTGCCTAAATACATCAAAGATGGCATTGATTGGGTTGTGAAATGAGACTCACTGACGAGCAGAAGACATCGGTTAATTTTGATGGCAATTTAGCCCTATCATCATGCCCTGGTAGTGGCAAAACACATACCATTATTGCAAAACTACTTCGCTGTATTGATGAAGTTCAAAATACAACGCGAATCGTTGGTTGCATAACTTATATGAATTCTGCTGTAAATGAAATCCAGCATAGGCTGTCTATATACTCGGGCAAAGATTTTGAAGAAAATTGTTCAATTGAGACGATTCATTCTTTCTGTCTGAGTAATATCTTTCGTCAGCACTATTGGAAAATAAGACAATTTGTGACCGGCTTTTCAATTTTGGCATCGGATGACGAAAAATATCGCGAATTAGTTATGAAAATTATCCACAAACATTCCTTAGACGGCCGTGCTTTTGAAAATTTTGAGCAGATATCAAGGGGGATTGAAAATTTACCCCAATATATATCATCAGAGGCCAGACAAGATTATTGGGATTTGTTAGATAATAATGGATATGTGGATTTTGACAGCATCATTTTCTATTCCGCGCAATTAATCGAGAGATTTCCTTTTATATCGTCCGGCCTAGCTGCGAAATATGCGTGGCTTTTGGTAGATGAATTCCAAGATACTTCAGAAGCACAAGTAAGAATTTTAAGGACAATAGCTTCTTACAAAAGAACAACTTTTTTTATTGTCGGTGATCCATATCAATCAATAATGGGGTTTGCTGGTGCTAAACCAAAGCTGATGAGTGCATTTGCCAAAGAGCTCTGTGCAAGACAAGATTGCCATTTGTCTGGAAATTTTAGGAGTTCTCATGAAATAGTAACAACTGCGAATACATTATTACCAAGAAAACCAATAATGAGAGCTGTAGGCCAAGACAAGGATTTTGGGGTCATTCCCCAATGGCACAACTTACCAAATATATTTAATGGTTTGCAAGATTACTTTTTTCCAGAGATTGAAGCAAGAGGCATAAAATTAGGAGATTGTGCTATCATAGGACCGAATTTTTTTACAATAAGAGATTTAGCTCGAAAATTGCGAGAATATGGAATCGCAATAATAGGCCCTGGTGCGAGGCCTTACCGCCGATCACAACATTTGATTGCACCGATAGCCGAAGAGGTGTGTTCTTTTCTTGTTTCAAGCAAGTATAATAGTGCTAAAATTATTAAATGGAAATTATTAGAATTGATTACTAATTGCGAGGCGAAGCCTTCCAGATCTTTTTTTTCATTCAGTGGTGATGTAGCTCTTGCTGAAATTCTCCGATTTGCAAATGCTCAAGCTGATAAAATAATTTCTGCTATAGAATTCATACAGGAATTTGCGACGGGTTTAGCTGAAATTATGATCAGACATGAATTGTTATCTGAATCGAGCAGAAATCTATTGCGATCATCAGCAGAATCGATGATCGAAGATATAAATAATCACAACAGCGATTTGGATACGAACAATTTCTCTGTTGAAGATCTTGGCTTACTCGCAGGTGGCGAAAATAGCCTCAAGATGTTAACTCTCCATAAATCAAAAGGAAGGGAATTTGATGCTGTTGCAATTATAAATGCTGAAGACGGGAGAATTCCTCATCATACAGCCAAAAATGGAAGTGAAGAGGAGGCTGAAGGCAGAAGAGTTTTCTATGTCGGCATAACTAGGGCGAGAAAAATCCTGATGATATTTACAGATTCATGTGATTGGCGAAATCCATCGCGTTTTTTGCACGAAATTTTTCCTGACGGGCCAACAAAGTGACAACAAATCTTATCAAATGCCCCCATTGTGGCAAAGATATCGAAGTAACAGAAGTCTTGACCCATTCGATCCGCGAGACAATGAAGGCGGAGCTTGAAGGTGAACTTGCAAAGAAAGAGGCGGCATTTGCTGCGCAGCAGGTTGCGCTAAAGGCAAAAGAAAAAGAGCTTGCCTCAAAGCTTCAAGGCATCGATGAAGAAGTAAACGAAAAGCTTAAGGCCGAACGTGCCAAGATATCGCAAGAGAAGAAGGCCCTCGAACTCCAACAGCAGAACATAGAAGAACAGGTTACTGCAAAACTCAAGTCCGAAAGAACCCGCCTCGCCGAGGAAGCTCAAAAGAAAGCAAAAGAGGAAAGCCATCAGGAGATGGCGGCGGTTGCCGCCCAGCTTGAAACTGAAAAGGCAAAGAACAGGGATGCTCAAAAGAGAGAGCTTGAGCTTTTAAGAAAACAGGAAGAACTAAAATCAAGGGAAGAGGCTCTTGAACTGGAAACTGCCCGGCGAATGGCAGAGGAGCGAAAGAAAATATCCGAAGAAGCTGCAAGCAGGGCTGCCCAGGAGCACATGCTCAAAGACAGGGAAAAAGATGACCAGATGACGGCGCTCAAGAGAACTATCGATGAATTACAGAGAAAAATGGAACTTGGTTCACAGGAGGCGGCTGGCGAGGCTTTGGAGGGAAGTCTCAAAGATAAACTCATGGCGGAATTTGCCTTCGATATATTCGAAGATGTCAAAAAAGGTGCAAGGGGGGCTGATATAGTTCAGCGTGTAAGAAATGCCGCAGGCAAGCAGTGCGGAGTAATCCTGTGGGAGGCAAAGAATGCCCAGAACTTCAGCAAGGATTGGATAAATAAGCTTAAGGCAGACCAGCAGGAAGCCGGCGCTGATATCGCCGTGCTTGCCACTGTGACAATGCCCAAAGATATAAGCGGCTTTGGCCAGATAGATGATATCTGGGTGACGGATTACAAGACCTCGCTTTGCCTTGCTATGGTGTTGAGGCACGGCCTCATAAATGTGGCAAGGGAAAAGATGATAGTTGCCAACCAGGATTCCATGAAGGATATCATCTACCGCTACATAACCGGGCAGGAATTTACACTGCATGTAAAATCAGTTGTGGCGGCATTTGGGAAGATGAAAGACGACCTCGAAACGGAAAAACGCTTTGCGATGAAGAACTGGAAGAGCCGGGAAAAGCAGATCGAGACTGTTCTTGGGAGTGTAAGCAACATATATGGAGCTATCGAAGGCTTTGTCGGCCAAAAGGCCCTGCCGCAGATCGATCCGCTGATGCTTGAATCGTATGAAAACGAAAGCGTTTAAGAATTGTATGCAGTCAATTTCCCATGTAGCGCATTATTAAATTTGCCGAAGGAGAACAACTTTATGGCTGACGAGAGCAAAGGAATAAACATCTACAAGGACTTGATCATTGTGCTCATTGGCTTGGCAGTAGCCGCTGTAGTTATTAGGATTATGTTTGATGATGCGAATGCCCGCAAGCTTGCTGGGTTGGCCGCTATTGCTATTGCGATCCAATTGCCCTGGTTTTTGGGGCCACAGGCCAAGACGGCTTTGATATCAAAACGAACACAGATCATCACCGGGATAGCAAATTCATTGCTTGCGATCGTACTGGCTACAACGGCATATTACTATGTGAAATATGGTTGGATGCAATACTTGTTAATTTTCGGCGGTTTTATAACATTTAATGTTGTGTGGTTTATTTTATTGCCCAAAACTCAAAATTGGAAATAAATCTGTGTAAATCCGTGCAAATCAGTGGTTAAAAAGATAAGACTGGATCCACGCCTCCGCGGGAATGACATGTAAACACGCAACTCGTAACCTGCAACAATAAACCCGACTGTGTCGGCTCTGTGTTCTCTGTGGTGAATATCAAAAGATAACAACAGAGTTCAGGGTTTAGTAACTGGTATTTTTTCCGCGCGTTCCGTGAGTTCAGTGGTGAAATTTGCAACCTGAACCCGCAACTTGTAAATTTTGACGTCTTTTAAGCGGCTCGGGCTTGAAACAAGACATTAGGGTAAATCAAGGGCCAAAGTTGCAGCAAGATTCTTAAATTATCGAGGTTTTTTGAACAATCAGTCAGGCTGGAGAGAATAGCATGTATGAAAAAATATTTATACCTGTTCTCTGTCGTACTGGTCTTGAGTCTTGTTTACACATGTGCCTTTGCGAAAGTCAGCCCTATTACAGCTAAATTGCCGTTTCCAAATTCAGCTGAATCGCTGTCGGGTGACAGCTTTACTTTTGCACTGGCCGGCGACAGCAGGGGCTCTTATAAGCAGGTCAATAAAGATGTGCTTGGCCCTGTCATGGACAATATCCAGAAACAGGTCGATTCGGCTTTTACCGTATTTGTCGGCGATCTGATACATGGTTCATACGTTGATTCTGGGCTGGTTGCGCGGGCGATGGCTCAATGGCAGGATGTTGTCAGTTCGCATTACAGCGGGGCGGTTGTGCCCATACCCGGCAATCACGATGCCAAGACAAAAAAATCGCAGGAGCTTTACAACAAATTCTTCGGAAGCTCTGTGCCGCAAAACGGGCCTGAAGACGAGAAAGGCCTGACTTATTATTTTGATTTCAAGGGTTGCAGGTTTGTAATGCTCGATACCAATGTTCACGGTGATTCGGGTAAGGTACGGCATATAGACTGGCTTGAAAAGGTTTTGAAATCAGCTCGTCAGCAGGGCAATGATCATATACTTGTCTTTGGGCATGTGCCGGCTTGGCCTGTGATAGGCGGCTCGAAAGAAGGCGGTGAAGATGGCGAAAAGGCCGGGATGGAAGGCACAGATAAGTTCTGGGAATTGCTCAAGACATACGGGGTAAGTGCGTATTTTTGCGGCCATGAGCATGTCTATGCAAGAGCAAATTTCGCGGGAGTGTGGCAGATAATAGCGGGCGGGGCCGGGGCGCCGCTGACAACGATGGGCAAGGATTACAAAGAAGCTACATTGGCAATTAGAAACGGAATAAATCACCCAGGGGCCAAGGCATACAATGTGCTCCTCGGAGCCGCTGATGATCCTAAAATTTCGAGTAATAAGGCCAGCCATCTTTTCGGGGAAAGCATTTATAATTATGTTATGGTGGATGTAAGCGCCGCAAAAATAAGAATACGGATGTATGGTTGCAAGCAAAGCGATTCAGCGATGAAATTTGAGCTTATGGACCAGTTTGATATTCGCTGATGTCAGTGCCAGACGGCATCTTTTTTAATTGACTTTGACTGGAAGTTGGAAAAAATACTTCCATGAAAACGATCAAAACCATTTCAATATCGGTTCTAAGCATATCAATTCTCTTCGTTGCGGGTTGTCCCAGGCCGTTGCAGTATCGCGGCATGCTGGGGTTCCCGAATTACCCAAAGCATACTGAGGCGGAGCCATTTACATTCGCTGTTGCCGGTGACAGCCAGGGTACGCATACGCAGATCAATAAGGAGGTGCTCTGGCGATTGATGGATGATATCCAGTTTCGCGACAGCAACACGGCATTTTTAATAGTTACCGGCGATATGATACACGGCAGCAGTGATTCGCAGGTGGCGATGCGGGCGATGCAGGAATGGCAGGAGATAGTCACATCTCATTTTCATGCCCCGGTAGTTCCGGTGTGCGGCAATCATGAGATCCAAACAGAAAAAACCCAGGAAGTCTATCGTCAGCTCTTCGGCAGCCATGTCCCGCAAAACGGGCCTGAAGATGAAAAAGGGCTCTCGTATTATTTCGATTACAACCGATGCCGCTTTATAATACTTGACACAGCTTTTTATGGAGATATGTACCGGGTACGTCATATCGATTGGCTCGAAAACGTAATCAAAACGGCTCGGCCCACGGGTGTAAATCACATATTCATTTTCGGGCATAACCCAGCGTGGCCGGTCACACATACAAAGAACTCACTTCTAAACGCTGCCAATGCAATCAATGGCGAAACCAGCAGTCTAGATGCAACCAGAAGATTCTGGAATCTGCTCAAAGATTACAGGGTTGACGCATATTTTTGCGGCCATGAACATGTCTATGCCAGGCAGAATGTAAACGGAGTTTGGCAGATCATCTCCGGTGGCGCGGGCGCGCCTCTTGGCGTAATTAACCCCGGTTATCCCGACACAGGAGCATCACAAAGGACCAAAGACACTTTCGAAGCCAACAAACCTTATTATGAAATACTCGGCTACCCCACTGGTCCGGGCAGCAACGGCCAGGCTGGCACGCATTTTGTCGGGGCAAGCGTCTTTAACTATGTCCTCGTCGATGTGCTCAGTAGCTCTGTGCGGCTGCGGATGTACGGTGTGAAAGAGACGGATTCGCTGGGTCTGAATTTTGAATTGATGGATCAGTTCGAGCTTTCACCAGTGCCGGTCAAATAGAACCGAATAAGAACGGAATTTCCTAGCTGTTTACGGTTTCTTCAAGCTTCGCCAGGATGGTTTTGGCTTTGATATTGCGATTTCCGGTGGTGCCCGACCAGTTGACGTCCTTGTTGGCTTCGAGCAATTCATTTATCTTTCTGCACGCAAGCAGTACGGTTGCGTGATTCTTGCCACCCATGAATCGGCCGATCTCGGGGAACGACATCTTTGTGTGCTTGCGGGCAAGGAACATGCTGAACGCCCTTGCGAGTGTTACAGTACGGTCCTTTTTTGAACTGTGCAGGTCCGCTGGTGTAATGCCGAAAAACGTGCTCGTAGCTGCTTCGATATCTGAGATGTGCACGATGGGGTCGGTGCGCGAGATGTGATCTTCAAGCACCTGGCGCGCCATGGCCAGCGATATTTTTTCATTTCCCAATGCCGAAAATGCCACAATTTTAAGCAATGCGCCTTCAAGCTCGCGAACATTTGTTTTGAGATTATGAGCTATGAATTCAACTACCGCATCCGGCAGCACTTTATTCATCATTTTTGCTCGCGCGCGAATGATCGTGCATCGCGTAACAAAATCCGGTGACTCAATTTTTACCACCATGCCCGATACGAAGCGGTTGACAAGAGAATCCGAAAGCTGGCCGATCATTTTGGGATGCGCATCGGAAGCAAGCACGATCTGCTTGCCTGCCATATCCACACTGTTGAAAGTATGGAGGAATTCTTCCTGAGTCGAGAGCTTGTTAGCCAAAAAATGAATATCGTCGATGGCCAGCAGGTCCGCAGCGCGGAAACGCTTACGGAATGCTTCAAGTTTTTTGGTCTTGATAGCCAGGACATACTGGTTTGTGAATTCTTCCGCGCTGAGATATATCCAGTGCGCGCCGGGCTTGGTTTTTATCCACTCATTGCAGATACCCTGGAGCAGATGGGTCTTGCCTATGCCGCAAGTGCCATGAATAAAAAGCGGATTGAACGGGCTTTTTTCTTCAGAAATAATTGTTTTTGCGGCGTTGTAGGCAAGCTGGTTTGTAGGCCCAACCACGAAGGTACTGAGGATCAACTTCAAAGGCCGGCTGTTGAACACTGGAATGGCAGCGGGCATTTCAGATCTAGCCGGCGAAACTGAAGAAGTTTTTTCAACACTAGCCGCCTGCGAATCGAGCTGCACTTTGCGCTGGTTGCCTGCCAAATCCGGATCGAGATTAAAGATGACTTTAGCTGCCTGCCCCTTTACTGTCTGCACCGCTGCGGTGATCTCGGTCAGGAAATGGCTTTCGATCCAGTTACCTATGAATAGATTGGGTATGCCGACCTTGAGGTAACCATCCGCAAAGGTCATCCTTGTGCTATTTTTAAACCAGATGCGGAACTTCTGCGCTCCGATCTGGTGTGCGATAGCGTCGTTTATTGCAGTAATCTCATCCGTGACAATCTGCATAATTCTCTTGGTTTTCCTATCTGGAAGTACTCAAAGCTGAACAACCCTGATGAGGTACAATTCTCTGCAAAAAGCGGTTTTTATCAACGTCAAATTATTAAGATTCTTATCCACATCACAAATCGTTTGGCACTGGCTTGAGTTAGGTGCGAAAAAAAAATTTTGTGAACAGGTTTTGCACAGCCCCGCCGCGGATTGTGGAAAACATGTTAATTAACTGTAATGATCGCGTTAGCAGTACAAAATCATGTTTTCAGGGCGTTTAAGGGCATTGTAAACGGCCTTTTTGAATTACACATTAGGTGTTAAACTGTGAATAAGGTAAAATTGTGGATAACTCAAACAATGACATGTTATTAGAGCATTTAAAATATGATGCTCTGGTTGTGGCATAGCTTAAATTGATCTAGACCCGCAAGGCTGGCAGGATCGTCTTAATGTCGGAACGGCTCAATACAGGAAGCATCATGGAAGATAAGCTGCTTGTGTTCAAATGCAAACGCGGCAATGCGGATGCGCTGCGGCGTATCTACGAAAAATATAGAGAGAATCTATTGATAATAGCTGGTTCAATACTGCATGATTCATCGGAGGCCGAGGATGTTGTGCAGGAGGTATTCGCGAAATTTATCGATAAGCTCGGCAGTTTTGAACTGAGGCGGAATTTGAAAGGTTTTCTGGGTGTGTGCGCCGCCAACGCCGCAAGGGACAGGAATCGTCTGATAAAAAAGACGGTCGGCATTGATGTTGTTGCTGAAACAACTTCCCAGGTCGAAAGTGCCCTTGACGGTGTCATTTTCAATGAGCAGGCCATGAAACTACGGGCCGCGATGAGCGTGTTGTCGGATGAACAGCGAGAAGTTGTGCTTCTGCATGTTCGCACGGATATGAGCCTGCGGCAGATAGCCGCGCAGCTGGAACTGCCGACCGATACGGTTAAAAGCAGATACAGATATGCCATGGCAAAATTGCGTGCCAGGCTTTTAGAGGTGGAAACATGAATTTTAATAATGAAAAAGAGCTGATCAGGCAGGCTGGTGCACAGCTAAGCCCTCACGCTGATAAGCGAATGCTTGCCTCTGTTATTGAAAAATTTAATTCGCGAGTCGCCCCGCCACCAGAGCATGCCATCGGCGCTGGCTGGCCATTGCGAATCGCTGTGGCAGCTATGATTATCATAGTGGCGGGATTTTTCGTTTATAAGCATACCGGTACTGTCGACCCGATTAACCCAGCCTACGGTCTCAGTGAACTGGTGCGGGCCACCAGCAGTGCCCAGTGGGTCCGCATGACCGGCAAGTTCCGGCCGCTGCTGGGCTCGCCTGCCGCAAGAATACGAAAAACAATGGCCGATTTCCAGGAAGTATGGTATTGCGGTAACCCAAGCATGTTAGTCGTAAAATTCGGTTCGGGCAATATCCAGATCATCAAGCCCAGCCAGACGATATACTACTCTGCTAAAGAAAATGTCGTAACGATCACCAAAAAGCCCCAGCGTGATTTCAAATTGTATGAGATCAGCGACATGCTCGAATCCATGCTGGAAAATGCACAAGGCCAGGGTGCCAAAATAAAATATGAGCAGGCTACCTACGATAACCAGCCCGCCATCCGCGTCCACATAACCAGGACAAGCGACAGCGGTTTTTCTGACACAAGCGTGATGGCGGAAAAAACCAGCAGGCGCATAAGGGCAACTTCCTCAGTAACTTACAATGATAATTCAAAGCTGGTAAATTTTGATAACAAATTTGAATACCCCGCTACTGGTCCAAGGGATATTTTTGAAGCCGGCGCCCCGCCCGATGCCAAAATAATCGCCGAAACCGATTTTTAACCTCACACCAAATTCTTGAGGTCGGCCAAAAACCGGCCTTTTTTATTGTACCCGGATTCAAAAATTGCATCTCCGCCGACCGATACTTATATTAATGCAAATATTTGATCGGAGAATAGATGGAGCAATTTGAAACTGTACTTGGCGGCGTGGCCGACTTTATCTGGGGCTGGCCGCTGCTTGTTTTATTATTCGGCACGCATCTTTACCTAACCGTGCGATTGCGCTTCGTGCAGCGGTATATCCCCGAGGCGATCAAGCTGTCGTTTTCAACTAAGCGTGAAGGTGCCGGCGATGTAAGCCAGTTCGGTGCCCTAATGACCGCCCTTGCCGCGACTATCGGCACTGGCAACATAGTCGGTGTAGCTACCGCGGTAGCCGCTGGCGGACCCGGAGCGGTGCTGTGGATGTGGCTCACGGGTGTATTTGGAATATCCACCAAGTTCTCCGAGGCGGTCCTGGCAGTCAAATACCGAGTAACCACCAAAAACGGTACCATGGCAGGGGGCCCGATGTATGCAATCGAACGTGGCATGGGGCTAAAATGGCTTGCCGTGCTCTTTGCTGTCTTCACAGCCATAGCGGCCTTCGGCATCGGCAACATGGCTCAAGCCAATTCCGCCGCCACTTTGCTTAACCAAACATGCAGCATACCCCTGTGGGCTTCCGGCTGCGTGATGACAGCAATAACGGCCCTCGTAATTCTTGGCGGAATAAAATCCATAGCCAAAACATGCGAAATACTTGTGCCGTTCATGGCGATATTCTACATCCTCGGTTGCGCAGTTCTTTTGGCTATGAAATATGACACGCTCGGCCAAACTGTCATGCTGATTTTCCAATCCGCATTCACCGGCCAAGCTGCGGCAGGTGGTTTTGCAGGTGCCGCCATGAAAGAGGCCGCCCGCTATGGTATCGCCAGAGGACTCTTTTCAAATGAATCCGGCCTTGGCTCCGCCCCGATTGTCGCCGCCGCTGCCCAGACCCCCGATCCAGTAAAGCAGGCACTCGTTTCCAGCACGGGCACGTTCTGGGATACCGTTGTCGTTTGCGCAATGACCGGCCTGGTGGTCGTTAATTCAGGTATGTGGCAGGATGGGCATAATGGCGCAATGCTTACAAAAGCTGCATTTGGTACTCTGCCCGTTGTTGGCTCGATTGTCTTGACCGTCGGGCTTAGCACATTCGTATTCTCGACGATCCTCGGTTGGTCGTATTATGGCGAAAAAGCCGTGGAATACCTGCTGGGAAGCTGGGCAATCTTGTATTACCGCCTGCTCTGGGTCGCCGCCGTCATGGTCGGCTCGGTTGTCTCACTCAAAATAGTATGGACGTTTTCTGATATCGCAAACGCCCTGATGGCCTTGCCAAACCTTGTTTCGCTCCTGGTGCTCACGCCGGTAATTATTGCAGAAACCAGAAAACACCTTTGGGACAGGACTAAAGACGATAGAGATGGTAAAGGCGAAGCGGTTGAAGAACCAGCAGATGTTGTTTCAGGAACCTAATTTAGATGTTGCCGAAGTAGCTTAGCCCGTAGTTCATCACGGCTCGTCGCATCAAGTGTTCTGCCTTCATTAAGCTGAAGATGTGCAGGCTGGGTAAGCAGGAAAAGCTCGTTTATCTTGGGTATCGACACTCCCTCAAGCCTTTTCATGTTCACACCCATCCGCAGATGGCTCAAAAGCCCCAGCGCCTCCTGCGAGCTTATCATATACGCGCTCTTCAATATCCCAAGTGCGCGGAAGATCTTATCATTAAGCACGTTAGCTTCCTTGGCCAGAAGCTCATTGCGTGCCGCCAGTTCATATTCGACGATCTTGGGAACTATCGTATCAGTAAAATTATTTACGATGGCTATTTCTGAAAGCCCAAGTGTTACCTGGTTCGATATCTGGTAAAAATCCCCGATAGCTTCTGTACCTTCACCGAACAATCCCCGCACAGCAAGATCCATATCGCGCGTAGCGTTGAAAAACTTCTCGATCTGGCCAGTCATCTTAAGTGCCGGCAGATGCAGCATCACCGAAACGCGTATTCCCGTCCCAACATTCGTCGGGCACGCCGTCAGATAACCGTATTTGGGACTGAAAGCGTATTCCACCTTCCCCTCAAGCATATCGTCGATCATGCTTATGTCATGCCAGCACTGCTGAACCTGCAGGCCGCCTTTTATCACCTGCAGCCGCAAATGATCTTCCTCATTTATCATAGCCGTAAAAGCTTCTTGGCTAGCGATCACCACCCCTCGCGGGCCAGAACCATGCGCCAGATGCCTGCTGATAAGGTGCCTCTCGACCATGAAATCCCGGTCTAATGCCGCCGCAGTATCCACGCTGTAATATGCCCGTTCCTGTGGCACATCTATTGAAAGCAGCGCCTCCCGAAGCAGGTCCGAGATCGCCAGCTTATCTTCATTTGAACAGGTGCTAAGGAATTTAAACCCCGCAAGATTGCGTGCCAGCCGTACCCGTGATGATATCACGATCTCAGCCGACGGCCCAGAGCCGAACCACTGACTTGGATGTGAACTTAAATCGTTTAACCTCATTGAAGTTGTTTGATCCTGTCGCGTATTCTGGCCGCAAGCTCGTAATCCTCGACCTTTACTGCCAGTTCAAGTTCTTGTTTTAAGCGAATTAGCTCCGTGCTCTTCTTAGCCTCATCCGGCGCCTTCGCCGGCACCTTGCCGCAATGCGTATCGTGCCCGGCGTGCGATTTTTTGATTATAGGCTCAAGCTGCTTCTCAAAAACAGTGTAATCCTCCGGGCATCCCAGCAGACTCTGCTTTTTGAATTGCTCAAATGTCGATCCGCACCCGGGGCAGCTTGTCGATGGCAGCGCCGGCGAAGTTTCAGCCGGCATCTGCGGCTGCGCCGCCAAAAGTGAGCTTAAAAGCTCATTGATCGGTATCTGCGTCTGCATTGATATACCCTGCTTCTGTGCGCAAGCCTCGCAAAGGTGCATTTCGCTCCGCTGACCTTCGGTTATCTCCGTAAGATGTATTGTTGCCGCTGATTGTTTACAAGCCTGACACTGCATATGAACCTCAATATAAAAGATTCGCCCTTTTTAGTCCAATAAATCTTATATCGACCACAATTACCGAGCTGTTTAGCGCAGATTTCCAATTCCCGTGGCACGGTCTAGCGCAGCTAGGCAGTGATTTATGCTATTTTTGCGAAAAAAAATTTTAAAAACCTGTAACAAATTTGTAATATTCCGCATCTATGATGTAGGAAGGCCCATAATTAACCATTTAGGAGACTGTTAATGAAGAAGTTAGCTTTATCGACTTTGACCCTGTTGTGTTTCTCCGTTTTGCCTGGCTGCATTGTGATTTCTTCCACTAAATACGACCGCAATACCCAAAAGCCTGCTCAATCTGCTCAATGCCAGCTGGCCTCGCAGGAGAAAACCTGGATCATGACCCAGATCGATACCGCAGTTAAAATGCCCTCCGGCTCAGCCGAAAACGTACTAAAGGCTATCGCCTCACGCCCCGACCTTTCATCCGCGGAACAAGAATATCTTGTCGAAAAGGTTCAGAAACTGCCTTCATCCAGCCAGGAACAGGTATTGCTCATCTTGGCCTCAAGTCCTCGTCCCCAACCACAGCCCGCAGGCAATCAGCCAAAAGGCGCACCCCAGCCAATCGCCCCATCTGATCCAAACAAATAAAGTATACTCCCGTGGCACTGCCTAGCGCAGCTAGGCAGTGTTTTCCACCCCTTGCGTTCTGAGACCGAATCAACTTGTTCCTTGTTTCTTGTCACTTGTTCCTGTTTTGTGATTTGTCATCCCCCGCGAAGGCGGAGATCCAGAAATAAACAGCACCGCGCAGCGATTTCATTCTGTCTCCTTACTCCTTACTCCTTACTCCTCACCACACAGCTCCATCAGCCACCGAATTCCCGTTCCGTCTTTTCTGCTGGATTTCGCCTCTTTAAATTGCACTTTTTCAAGCTCCTTGTCCAGCGCCTCAACATCATCAGGGTATATGAACATAATCATACCTTCTATTTTCTTGCCGTCATGCGACGTTAATTCGATTTTTTCAATTACGTCTTTATCGATATCGATTACATAAGTTATTTTCGCACTGCCCTTTTTATCCTTGTACAGATTGAGACCGACCTTGCCCATCCCATTTGCGGGCACGTTTGCATCAACACTCTCAAAGTCGAACCTTATCCGTTTTTCCGCCGCGTCTCTGCGCAAACTGTCGACCGTATGCATACCCATCCAAGGCTTTGATAACCCCTTGAAGAAATTTCCCTTTGGATACAAAACCGTTCGGCCGTTTTTTGTCACAAAGGTTTTCGCTGGCGTATCGATAATGTTTATGTCGTCTCCGATTTTGATCTTAAGAACCGGCGGGTGCTCAGCTGCCTTACTATAAACAAATGGCATTCTTACGATTCCTTCAACGCTCTTGCCGCCCCATACCCCTTTTATGCGATAACACGTCCACCCTCGCTTGTGAGCCTCGTCACGGGTATCATTTTGTTTTGCGTGTTTAGGCCAGTCAAATATGTTTGCATCAAAGCTGTTGTAAATCACAGCAGACCTGAAGTTTTGAGCATTCGCGAATCGATTGTCTACGCTGCCCAGCAATAGCCCGCTCTTGCGGTCTCGTATATATTCGACACCGTCCATCTTGCCTTCCACCTCGTCGAGAAATTGCGTAAACTCTGCACTATCGCTTGGCAGCCTGGTGGTATTATTATTGCCCAGTGGCGGGCACCGTCGACCGCGCACCCATACTGTCTCTCGGTCCTGACCATACTTATAAAGCCCTTCGCCGCTTTCCATCCACGAACAGTATTTGATTTTTTGATTGGGGTCCCATCGCTGCACCATATGGAACATCGGCCCATCAATGCCTTCTGGATAATAAAACCACCGCTCATAAGCGCCGCAGCTTAGACTTTTTCCCTTTATAAATTTTTCGTTAGCGTCATTTTGCGACCAAAGCTGCGAGACATAATAAATACTCCTCACATCTTCTCTCGACGGCACACCCGCTGTACTAAACTCAGTTTTTTTCCCCGTGTCTCCGCACCCGCCCATGAATATTTGCAAAAACGCCAATACCATTGCCCACATTACCGACTGCTTCCAGCAAATTCTCACAACCCGTTTCCTCCAGATCAAATAATTCCCAATCCCGCACTCGAAATATTTAAAGAAGATTTTAATCTACTTTTTAATCATCGTAAATGAAAACTATATGCAATTCCGAATTTATGCCCGGAGCCCTGTGGCACGTCTAACCGTAATGTGGGCAAAATACTGTTTTGCCCACACCGATTAATTTTGTGGCACGGTCTAGTGTTTAGCTAGGCCGTGTCTTCCACCCTCGGACCCCAACCGACCCCGTCATTCCGAAGCTAAAGTCGTCAGCTGTGCTGACGCGACGTGAGGAATCCGCAGAACAACTGATTGCGCAGCAATCTACCTCGTCTCAGTTCAATTCCCATCTTGGGTAATTCCCAAAAACGCAAACCTCCCCAACCGACATTGGCATCCCCGCCCAGGCGGGGATCCAGACGTCTAGTCCGGCTTTTTGGAATTTTTGTACTCATATTTCCTGCCAACCTGAATCTTCATGGGATTCCGCTTGTTTACATCCTTTTTGTTAGTTATCCTTAAATCTTGAAAAGGAGGAAATACTTGTCCCGGGGTTTTAGAAAAAACGTAAGCATCGTCTCACTTTTAAAGATTATCAAAAAATCAAAAGACCGGCATTTGGTCGCACGCGCACACAGATGGCTTTCCTTTAAAGTTGAAAAACAGCCGGCCGATCTCCTTGTAAAAATATTGGCAAGGACGACTGACCCTCTTTTGAAAAAATTGATAAAACAAAGGCTATGGGAACTTGGCCTTGATGAGTCTTATGATTCGTTAGTGAATGTAATTAGGACATCAAATAAAATTGACAGGGTCGGCTATGCTGTTGATCTGATAGGAGAACATAGATATATTAAGGGCGTGCCCCTTCTAATAAGCCTCCTCAAAAATAAACATTGGTACATAAGAAACAGAGCCGCATTGAGCTTGCGTGATTTTAGAGACCAGAGGGCACTAAAACCTTTGATTCGAGCAATTCAGAATACAGACATAAAGACTTCGGTCAGTAATCTTGTTTATTCGTTGGAAGTTTTGGATTGTAGTTCTATTCTGCCATTCTTGACTGATTTATATGTTGTTAGGTCTAATACAAGTTGGCTTACAAGAATTGATATTTTACAAGTGATAAAAAATACCGATTTGCGAAAGGTCAAAACCAGCGAAATCTCACACAATGTGGCGAAAATACACAAAGCTATGCTTATTACTAATAAATATAGCGAATGGGAAAATCTCCAGGAATTGTGCGATGCGATTGAAAAACACCGACTAATAAAGAGCAAAGTAGATTTAGCTTGGGACAACATCAAATCCGCCGCAGAGTTAAGAGCGATTCGTAAATCGCTCAAAACCCAATCCTATAATCCGTATCTGCATCGAAAACTCGCAGAAAATTATTATAAGGAAGGGCACTTTGCCCAAGCTGAAAAGCCTATGGCAAAAGCATACAGTTTGGTTAGAAAGAATCCCCTAAATATTTGGGGTTTGGCAATTGTAAAAGCAAATTTAAACAAGCCAGCCTCAGCAATAAAGCTTTTTAAAATGATTGTGCGAATGTCTTCAAAAGCAGGTTTAGCTAATCTCGATACCTATGATGGTCCGAGGATTATTGACGAACTCAAGTCAGATTCAAGATATAATCTTGCCCAGTGCTATCTGGACTTGGGCGAAAAATCTCAGGCAAAGCGTTGGCTCAAGAGCTTTATCAAAATACGTGGAAATGGTAAGCCCGGCAAATTCAAAATAGGACAAGCCAAAAGAAAACTGGCTGCGATACAAGCCCGTGGCACGGTCTAGCTTCAGCTAGGCCGTATCTTCCACCCTCGAACCCCAACCGCCCCGTCATTCCGAAGCCAAAGTCGTCAGCTGTGCTGACCTGAACCCGCAACTCGTAACCCGCAACTCGTAACCCGCAACTCGTAACCCGCAACCCGCAACCTGCAACTCGCAACCCGCAACCCGAAGTAGCACTGAATCAAACAAAATAAAACACGAATTGATTTTCCAGAATAATTTCTCTCCGTTATCCACCCCTACCCCACCCTCAGGAGCACAATTTTGACCCTTGGCCCACCCGGGCACAACCCTCCGCCCACCCTCCCGATAAGAAAATTAGCCTAAAAAGTCGAACAAAAACTTAGGTCCACAATGCCCCAAAATCTCGATTTTGACCACCCGCCCAACACGAGTTTTTGACGGTTTGTATGACCGTTTCTTTTCGTTTGTTTCCGATTCTGTTCGGAACGATTATCCGGAACTTTTGCTGATTGAGGGGTTTTCCTGATTGATGATTTGCTGTTATAATTCGATGTTGGAAGTTGAGCGTTGAACGTTCGAAGTTCTTTCTATTCTAAATGCTAAACCCTAAACCCTAAAATTATTCCTTCTTCTGCTCCTCGATCAGCTTATCAAGTTCTTCAACTGTCTCGTGTGCCCGTTCCTTTATCGCCACCGCCCGGATGGTATAAATTTGCTTAAGGAGCTTCTCACGTCGATCCTTGCTGTCCTTTTGATTCTTTTCGATCTCCGACCGCGCCTCTTTAAGCTGCGCCGGCGACATTTCATCAACCGCCACCACCGCCTTGGAAGTATTTACGCTTTTAAGCGCCTTGCTCGACCGCCCCTTGCTCTTGGCGTCCGCCGAACCGACAAAGATCAAACAAACACAAAGCCCCGCCAATGCCGCTGTAAAAATGCGTTTCATAGTAATCCCTTACTCTTCTGGTTTATAACAGGTTTGAAACCCTTCATAACCTTTGAGGCTATGAAATGGAATTCTAGGATAATTTAATATGGATTTGAGCCGCAATGCAAGCCCAAAAACACGCAAATTAGTAGCCGTTCACAAAAGAGAACTCAACAATGGATTTTCGCTGCTTTTCACAGAGTCTCATTTTTTTATATTTAGAAATCAGTGCTAATCCGTGTTAATCAGTGGTTTAAAACTATTTGTGAATAGTTCGCAAATTGAGACTCAGGAAGGGTAAACCAGCTTGATATTCTTTTGTGTTGCTGCAGATAACCACTGCTCTGATGGTGCCTCGTCGGTAACGATGTAGTCGAGTTCATCGATATCGGCTATTTTGTAAAGAGCCGGGTTATCGAATTTTGTATGGTCGCCGACAAAAATAACCTCATGTGCCCTTTGCAGAACCAGCTTCGCGAAGCTCACCGTAACCACATCCGAACCGCTGATGCCCGAATCTATTGTAATATCATCCGCACCGGTAAAAGCCTTAAACCCGCTAAGCTGGGCGATTGCCGCCTCGGCATTTGGCCCCACCATATCCATCCGCTGGGGCCGGTACTGCCCGCCTATTAGAAGTATCTGGTGCTGGCTCATTTCGTTAAGACGGCTCATAAGATAAAGCGAGTTGCAGATTATAGTTATGTTCTTTTTCTGGGCAAGATAAGGAATTATTTCATAGCATGTTGACCCCGCCTCAAGATAGATAAGATCATTGTCTTTGATAAGACTTGCAGCCAGCTTTCCTACCACCCGTTTGGCCGCAAGGTTGCGCGTCTGCCGATATCGCACCGAAATATTCATCTCCGGCGGAGCCGTAAGCACTGCCCCTCCGTACGTCTTCTTAATAAGCCCGTTCTTCTGCAGACACACCAGGTCCCGACGGATCGTAACCTCCGTCACCTGCAATTGACCAGCAAGCTCATTAACAAGCATCCTGCCGTTTAGACGGATTTTTTCGAGAATCTGCTGCTGACGTGTTTCCGCAAATAAACCCATATCGCACCATTAGAGTTGAAAACCAATGCTTTTTAGATCCCGCAAGGCATTTCTGCTCTGATTTATATTCAAAACCGAACACAATTTAGTCTGTTTTAGCACTCAAGTCAAGCAAAATATGTTCGTTTTGTTTCGACTTAGTTCCTGTTCCAGTCAATTTGATTTGCCCCAAACACCTCTTTCTGTTATATTCAAAGCCGTATTACTATCTATAAAAGTTCAAACAGGAGCTATCAAATGAGCGTCACAGACCTGAGAAACCAGCCAGTCGCAAAGATCAACGATTTGATCAAGAAAAAAGTTGTAACTCTTGACCAGGTAAAAGATTGGTTGCGGAGCATATATGAAATAAGGTTCTTTGAAGAGAAGGTCTATGATCTCCTCGGTCAGAACGTTATCAAGGGTGCGTCGCATCTTTATGCCGGCGAAGAAGCGGTAGCGGTCGGCGCGATAGCTGCTATGGAAAAGGGGGACGTGATCGGTTCGACTCACCGCGGCCATGGTCATTGCGGAGCAGTTGGCAATAAATATGCCGCAAATAATACAGAAAGACAAGATCACTGGAATAAAATGATGGCCGAGCTGATGGGCAAAGAGACTGGCTACTGCAAAGGCAGGGGCGGCTCGATGCACATCGCCGATGTAGATAAATGCCACAACCTCGGCTCAACAGGTATCGTGGGTGGAAATCAGCCGCCGGCAGTCGGGGCGGCTATGGCGGAAAAATATAAGAAGACCGGCAAAGTCGTGCTTTCGTTTTTCGGTGACGGCTCAACCAATACCGGCACCTTTCATGAATCCATGAACATGGCATCAGTGCTGGATCTGCCGCTTGTTGCGATAGTAGAAAACAATCTTTACGGAATGTCAGTGCCGTTTTCGGGATCAGAAGTACCCGGCACCGTGCGCGCGAGCAATATAGTAGATGTTGCCGACCGAGCCGCAGCTTATAACATACCAGCTATGATAGTGGACGGGCAGGATGTTGTGGCGGTATTCCTTGCCATACAGAAGGCTATCGAAAATGCCCGCCAGAACAAGATGAGCATTATTGAGGCCAAGACTTACAGATGGTATGGCCATTCTCGTTCAGATCCAAGGGATTACCGCACCAGGGATGAGGAGAAGTCATGGAAAGAGCGTGACCCGATCATCGTGCTTTCGCAGAAACTTATCAGCGAGAAGCTGGCTACGCAAGCTGAACTCGATGCGATCAAGGACATGGCTTTCAACGAAATCGAAATTGCGACAAAGTTCGCGGTGGATAGCCCCAATCCAAATCCGGCAGAGCTGGCAATGGATGTTTATGTGGAAGAAAGCTATCCACAAGCCATGGTAGATGCCGAAAAGCAGACCGCAGCCAAGATGATGGCGATCACGGAAGAATTTGAAAAGGCCGTAGCAACAGGTACCGGCAAGAGCAAAAAAGAAATAGCCGATAACGCAAAGGCTGCGATCCAGCAGAAATACGGCGTAGAAATAACTACAATAGGTAACGCACTTGTAGCCGCACAGAGCGAAGAGATGCGTCGCGACAAGAATGTGATTATCATGGGCGAAGACGTAGGTCTTTACGGCGGTGCTTATGCCGCGACCCGTGGTATGCTCAAGGAATTTGGTGAAGAAAGGGTTATCGATACAGCCATATCCGAGGCGGCGATAACCGGCGCGGCGGTCGGCGCAGCACTGAGAGGTCTGCGTCCCATAGCTGAGATCATGTATGTTGATTTCATCACAATCGCCATGGATCAGCTTGTGCACAACGGAGCCTATAACCGCTATATGTTCGGCGGCAAGGCCAAGGTGCCTATGGTACTGCGAAGCGAAGGCGGCGTGGGCAGGTGCATCGCGGCTCACCACAGTGAATCCCTTGAGGCATGGCTGATGCATGTGCCGGGACTTTATGTTGTAATGCCTTCGACTCCTTATGAGGCAAAGGGCTTGCTCAAGTCGGCTATCCGTTCGGATAACTGCGTAGTATTTATCGAACACAAAGCGACCTACGGCCAGCTTGGGCCGGTACCTGCAGAAGAATACACGATCCCGCTGGGTGTGGCTGATGTGAAGAAGACAGGCAAAGACGTTACAATCGTAAGCTACAGCAGGATGGTGATGTGGTGCCTCCAGGCCGCCAAGAAGCTCGCCGAAATGGGCATCGACGCGGAAGTTATCGATATTCGCACCGTCAAGCCGCTGGATATAAAGACGATCGCGAATTCGGTACGCAAGACCGGCAAACTGGTAACTGTAAGTGAAGGCTTCGCGATGTGCGGCGTGGGCAGGGAGATCACCGGCCAGTACATGTCGTACAAATTTGAAGACGGCCGCAGCGGCTTTGATTATCTTGATGCCCAGCCGATAAACATGGCAGGCGCGGATGTGCCGCCGCCCATGGCAGAGGTGCTGGAAATGGCTTCGATACCCACGCCGGATAAGATCGTGGCGCAGGTAAAGGCGATTTGCGGAAAATAGTATTTAACAGTTTACAAGAGGCAGTTCGCGGGTAGAATCAGACCCCTTTACGGCTGCCGGAAACGAGAACGCAATGGCGACAGAAGTAAGATTGCCCAAGCTGGGCCAGACGATGGAAGAAGGCACGGTCGTGCGATGCTATGTGAACCTTGGCGACAAGGTTTCGCGTGACCAGGTGCTTTACGATATTGAAACTGATAAAGCGACTATCGAGATGGAATCGTCCGCAGACGGGTATGTAAAACGCATACTTGTCGAAGTAGGCCAGACAATTCCGGTAGGCGACGCGATGATGATACTCGGTGAAAAAGACGAGGTCATATCGGATGATTACGTCCGCTGCCTTGCGAAGGCATCCATAACAGATGCGGTAGAACAAAATCAGCCCGGCACTCAATGTGAATGTTCGGGAACATGCAAACAAGCGGCGCCGGCCGTTACTCCTCCTCTTCCTCCTCCGACGGCGGCGCCTTCTCTTTCTGCTCCTGCCGGGGCTGTAGTCGTAGAACTCCAGCAGCTTGGCCAGACAATGGAAGAGGGCACGATAGTAAATTGCCACGTTAAAGTCGGCGATGAAGTCCAGCGCGGACAGGTGATCTTCGATGTTGAGACTGATAAGGCCACTATCGAAATGG
>Ga0208789_1000580_pt1 | contig 31631 bp, 27 predicted proteins | sample Methanotroph_Enr_FD_187368 | JGI IMG/M metagenome (GOLD analysis project Ga0208789, IMG submission 187368) | Enriched soil microbial communities from Old Woman Creek wetland in Ohio, USA - Methanotroph_Enrichment_5 (SPAdes) (version 2) | ecosystem: Environmental > Terrestrial > Soil > Wetlands...
CAGGAACATCCGCAGTTATCGCTATCACGCTGGGTATCTTAGCATGGGTAAGCGGCAATATTGTATTTGCTGACTATCTTAATATCATGTTCATTCCCAATACCGGCGAGCTGATGGTTTTCACCAGTGCACTTGTCGGAGCCTGCGTGGGATTCCTGTGGTATAATTCTTATCCTGCCCAGGTTTTCATGGGTGATACGGGAAGCCTAGCCCTTGGTGGAATCATTGCCGTATTTGCCATCATGATCCGCAAAGAATTGCTTATCCCTGTGCTTTGCGGAATATTTATCGCTGAAAACCTTTCAGTTGTAATACAGGTTTCGTACTTCAAATACACAAAGAGAAGGACAGGAGAAGGAAAGAGAGTGTTCCTGATGGCCCCGCTGCACCATCATTATCAAAAGAAAGGATATGCCGAACCAAAGATCGTGATGCGGTTCCTGATTATTGGTATTGCCCTGGCGCTGCTCTCCATCATGACACTAAAGATCAGGTAAAGGATGTAATGATGACTAAGAAAATAGCCATACTGGGAGCAGGCGAAAGCGGAACAGGAGCAGCAGTGCTGGCTAAAAAACAAGGATTCAGGGTATGGCTATCCGATTCCGGGAAAATTAAAGAAAAATACAAAGACGTTCTTTCACACTATGAAATAGCATTTGAAGAGGGCAAACATACAGAAGGCCAAATTCTTGATGCAGATGAAGTTATCATCAGTCCGGGAATACCTCTAAGCTCGTCCTTGGTAAGAAAAATCAAGGCTGACCTGATACCGGTAATCTCCGAAATTGAATTTGCCTCGAGGTATACAAAAGCACGTAAAATATGCATTACCGGTTCAAATGGTAAAACCACGACAACGCTCCTCATTTATCACATCCTGAAAAATGCAGGCTTTAATGTGGGCCTGGCAGGAAATATGGGCGAAAGTTTTGCCATGCAGGTAGCTACAAACGAATTCGATTGGTATGTGCTGGAAATCAGCTCATTTCAACTTGACAGTATGTTTGAATTTAAAGCTGACATTGCCATTTTAACCAACATCACACCCGATCACCTGGATCGGTATGAATACAAATTTGAAAACTACATCGACTCAAAATTCAGAATTACTCAGAATCAAACCATTGAAGATGCCTTTATTTATTGCCTCGACGACGAAGTAAGTGCTGCCGAAGTGAGCAGGCGTAACCTGAAAGCCCGGATTTATACCACTACCTGTCAACCAGGAAATACCTCTGCAAATGCCTATTGTTTTGAAAAGAAAATACATATAAACCTAAATAATAACCTATTTACCATGACATTGGAAGAACTCGCCTTACAAGGCAAACACAATGTGTACAATTCGATGGTTGCTTCAATAGCCTCAAAATTGGTCGATATCCGCAGTGAAAGTATCCGCCAGTCGTTGAGTGCATTTGAGAATGTACCGCACCGCCTCGAATTTGTAGCACGTATCCATGGCATTGATTTTATCAATGATTCCAAGGCTACCAATGTTAACAGCGTATGGTATGCTCTCGAAACAATGGATTCACCAGTGATCTGGATTGCGGGAGGAATTGACAAGGGCAATGATTATGCCAAACTGGAAGAACTTGTGGCGCAGAAAGTGAAAGCCATCATTTGCCTGGGAATTGATAACAGCAAAATCATCAGACTTTTTGCAGATAAGGTAGAGGCCATTTACGAAACCCAATCGGCAGAACAGGCTGTTCTTACAGCTTATACTATCGGCAAAAAAGGAGATACCGTATTGTTGTCTCCAGCCTGCGCCAGTTTCGATCTTTTTGAAAGCTATGAAGAGCGCGGAGATAAATTTAAACAAGCTGTCAGAAATTTATAATAAAATCACTTTACAATAATACCTAAAAATGATTCAGATAGTTCCGAAAATACGTGGGGATAAAGTGATATGGGGAGTTGTTATCATACTCTCCGTTTTCTCTGTTCTGGCTGTATACAGTTCCACCACAACGCTTGCCTACCGTTTCAAGCAAGGTAATACGGAGTATTACCTGCTGAAGCACATCGGCATTCTCATTTTCGGATTTATTCTGATGTACGTGGCACATAAGATCAAGTATGTGTATTATTCCAGAATATCGATGCTGGCCGTAATAATTGCAGCGCCTCTCCTGCTTTATACACTTGTATTTGGCGAAGTCCGTAATGAAGCAGCCCGCTGGACAACCTTGCCGGGAGTTAATATTATGTTTCAGCCTTCGGATCTTGCCAAACTGGCACTTATTATGTTTGTTGCCAGCATGCTGGCAAAAAAACAGGAAAATATCAAAGATCTTAAAAGTGCTTTCATCCCTATACTATTGCCGGTACTCGTTATCTGCGGGCTTATTTTACCAGCAAATCTTTCAACAGCTGCCATTCTTTTTGTGACATGCATAATCCTGATGTTTGTAGGAGGCGTAAAATTCAGGTACTTGCTGGCACTGGCAGGCATAGGTATTGCGGCGCTGGCCATCCTGATCGCTTTCCTGATGGTTTCGCCAAAATCAAGCGGCCGGTTGGGAACCTGGCAGAATCGTATTGAGCATTTCAGTGGCGGAGGCGACAGCGATGAAACCTTCCAGGTGGATCAGGCTAAAATTGCTATTGCAAACGGAGGCTTTGTCGGGAAATTTCCGGGAAACAGTATGCAGAAGAATTTCCTCCCGAATCCTTTTAACGACTTTATTTTTGCCATTATTATAGAAGAATATGGCGTCATCGGAGCAATTATCATTATACTCATGTACCTTATTCTGCTCTTTCGGGGTATCCGGATTGCTATAAAAGCACCCGGGAATTTCGGGGCATTGCTTGCAATTGGAGTTACAATAAGCCTGATTATACAAGCTTTTGCCAACATGGCTGTAGCCGTTCACCTTGTACCCGTAACCGGCCAACCTCTTCCACTGGTTAGTATGGGAGGAACCAGCATCTGGTTTACCAGTATTGCCATCGGAATCATTCTAAGTGTGAGTAAAGAAATGGACGAGGTTGAAGAACCTGCAGAAGAAACACCTGAACCGGAACATGCAACAGTCTGAAAACATACGGGTAATCCTCAGCGGAGGCGGCACAGGCGGGCATGTTTTCCCGGCCGTGGCCATTGCCAATGCCATTAAAGAGGCAGCCCCAACTGCTGAAATTTTGTTCGTTGGTGCTAAAGGCAGGATGGAAATGGAAAAAGTACCCTTAGCCGGATATCCCATTGAAGGACTTTGGATAAGTGGCCTGCAACGCAGGCTTACTGCCGACAACCTCATGTTCCCGTTTAAAGTTATATCAAGTTTGTACAGGGCACACAAAATTGTAAAATCATTTAAACCCGATGTTGTAATAGGTACAGGCGGGTATGCATCCGGGCCCACACTTCGGGTGGCTTCATGGTTAGGTATCCCTTCACTCATCCAGGAACAAAATTCATTTCCAGGGATTACGAATAAGATGCTGGCTTCGAAAGCGGATATTATTTGCGTGGCTTATGAGGGTATGGATAAATTCTTTCCGGCTTCAAAAATCCGGCTTACCGGCAACCCTGTTAGAAATGATATCGAGTTTAGCAATATCAGCAAACCTGCAGCCCTAAAACATTTTAACCTCAGTGAAGACAAGGTCACGCTCCTGGTAGTTGGCGGAAGTTTAGGTGCACGGACTATAAATCATAGTATTCATTCAGGATTAAGAACATTGGCATCGGGCAACATCCAGGTTATCTGGCAAACCGGAAAACTTTACGCCATACAGGCAGCAAAAGCAGCGATGGAATACCATGAAAAAGGGATTATTACCATGCCATTTATAAAAGAGATGGATATGGCTTATGCTGCAGCTGACCTTGTGGTTTCAAGGGCGGGAGCCATAGCTATTTCGGAACTTTGCATCACCGGTAAGCCATCCATACTTGTGCCCTCGCCTAATGTGGCCGAAGACCATCAAACCAGGAATGCGCTGGCGTTATCAACCCGTGGAGCTGCAATACTGGTAAGAGATTCAGATGCGGCGGCTGACCTGATCCACACAATTACCGAACTTGCTTCCAACCTGACAGAACAGAAAAAACTCAGTACAACAATAAGTTCAATGGCCATGCGGAATTCAGCGCACCAAATCGCTGAACACGTATTTGAGCTTGCATTAAAAACGAAGAAATAACACACTATTTCATGCCTTTAAAAATTAAAGAACATATTATTTATTTCCTCGGTATCGGGGGCATCGGCATGAGTGCATTGGCGCGTTATTTTATTGCCAAAGGCTACCAGGTACATGGGTATGACCGTACTTCAACATCCCTGACAGCAAGCCTTGAGAATGAAGGAATGATCATCCATTACCAAGAAGATACCAACCTTATTCCGGCTGAAACCGGGCTGGTGGTTTATACGCCTGCTATTCCAGCCGGGAATGCCGAGCTGCAATACCTGCAAAAAAGCGGGGTCAGAATGATGAAACGGGCTGAAGTGTTAGGCATGCTTTCGTCAGAATACCAAACCATAGCCTGTGCCGGAACTCATGGTAAAACAACCACTTCCAGCATGGTTTCGTACCTGATGCAACAATCACATACCGGGTGCCAGGCTTTCCTGGGAGGAATTTCAAGGAATTTCGAAACCAACCTGCTGATCTCTGAAACATCAACATTCATGGTAGTTGAGGCTGATGAATACGACAGATCCTTTCTTCAACTCCATCCGTATATCGCCATAATCACCAGCATCGATTCCGATCACCTCGATATTTACGATAACCTTGCCGCAGTGCATGAGGCTTTCAGTAGTTTCACCGGCAATATTGTTTCGCAGGGATCATTGATCATCAAGAAAAGCCTTGACCTGCCATTGCAGATGCCTGAGGGTGGCAAGGTATTCCGCTATGCCGTAAATGAGGAGGCCGACTTCTATGCAACGGGTCTCCGGCTGGTAAATGGCCTTTATCAATTTGACTTCATTTATCCTAACGGGAAAATCAACAACCTGGTGCTGGGGATCCCGGGTCTTTACAATGTGGAAAATGCAGTAGCCGCACTGGCAGCTGCCATATTAACAGGCGCTACCCCGGAAGAATTAAGCCAGGGGCTCGCCACTTTCAAAGGCGTGAAACGCAGGTTTGATATCAGGCTGAATGAAACCGACATGGTTTACATCGACGATTATGCACATCATCCTGAAGAAATAAAAGCATGCATCAGTTCAGCCAGGGCGATGTTTCCCGGTCGCAGGCTTACAGGAATCTTTCAGCCGCATTTGTTCTCCCGTACCCGCGATTTTGCTGCCGGATTCGCCGAAAGCTTATCGCTGCTGGATGAAGTTCTGCTTTTACCGGTTTATCCGGCACGCGAACTCCCGATACCAGGAATTGATTCAGAAATGCTTCTTTCGCTGATGCACCATGATAATAAGCACCTGGTACAGAAATCAGATATTCCGGGATATTTTACCGGGAAACATATTGAAATACTTATAACCATGGGTGCCGGTGATATTGATACCCTGGTTGAACCCATTGAATCTTTTTTCAGAAAGAATAAAAACAGATAGATGAAAATATTGGTGAAAATAGTACTCATTACTTTATGGATAGCCATAGCAGCGGGCGTTGTGGTAATGATGGGTTTTGCCAACGAAACGCATAAAGTCAAGAAATGCAGTGGTATAACCTGCCGGATTGATTACAGGGGAGCACAACCTTTAATGAGCGGCAACGACCTGATAGATGAAATCAACAAAAAATTTGGCAAACTACAATTAAAGACTATCGGAGAAATTGATCTGCCCGGTATTTCAGCTATTTTAAAAAAGAACCCGTACCTGGAAAATACGGATGTAATCATCACGGTTGAAGGAAACATCCTGATAAGAGCTGATCAGTGTATGGCGATAATAAGGTATTATACACCGGAAGGCCAACAACATTACCTGGATAAGAACGGCCGTATCATGCCTGTAAATATTGCATACCCATACAAAACACTTATTGCAACCGGCCAGATCGATAGCCCTTTAAAGGATGGTAAAAATATTTATTCCGTTCCTGATTCAAATCATGTATTACGGGAAGAATTGAAAAGTCTTTATGATATTCACCTGCTTGCACAAACCATCATAGCGGACAGTACGCTGAGGGCGCTTATCGAGCAGGTTTATGTAACATCAAAAAATAAAATTCAGCTGGTAACAAAAGCAGGGTCTCATATCGTTTACCTGGGAACCACAACGGATGTTGCTGAAAAACTCGAAAATCTTAAATACTTCTACAAACTAGGTCTCGTAAGAACCGGGTGGAATAAGTATAGTAAATTGAATCTGGAATATAAAAATCAAATAGTGTGCACAAAATAAATTTAAAGTTATGCAATCGGAAATCGTAGTCGGCTTAGATATTGGAACAACAAAAATTGCTGCCATTGCGGGACGCCGCAACGAATTCGGCAAGATCGAGGTATTGGGTTATGGCCATACCGAATCCATAGGTGTACGCCGTGGAGTTATCACCAATATCGAAAACACAGTCAATTCAATTCAAACGGCTATAAAGGAGGCCCAGGCGCACTCAAAAGTCACCATCCGTACGGTGAACGTGGGTATTGCAGGCCAGCATATCCGAAGCATCCAGCACCGGGCCAGTACCATACGGCCCAACCCGGATACGGAAATCAGCCAGGAAGATATCGACCTGTTTACATCCAGCATTTATAACATTGCGATGAATCCCGGTGAGAAGATCATTGATGTGCTGCCCCAGGAGTTCATTATCGACGGCGAAGCCGGGGTGAAGGATCCCAAAGGCATGCTGGGGCACCAGATGGGTGCCAGTTTCCACATTGTTACGGCACAGACTTCGGCTGCACAGAATATTATGAAATGCATCGAAAAGTCAGGGTATAATCTTCAGCATATGATCCTGCAACCCCTGGCATCAGCGGAAGCTGTTCTGAGCCTGGATGAAAAGGAAGCCGGGGTGGTATTGGTTGATATAGGCGGCGGAACAACGGATGTAGCAATTTTCCTCGATGGAATTATCAGGCATACCGCGGTAATTCCTTTTGGCGGCGAAATAATCACCGAAGATATCAAGGCAGGGTGCAGCATTATCAAAAAACATGCTGAAGACCTGAAAGTAAAATTCGGTTCAGCGCTGGCGAGCGAAAACCGCGCCGAAGAGGTGGTTGCCATACCGGGTTTACGAGGCAGGGCACCGAAAGAAATCACGCTGAAGAACCTGGCAAAAATCATCCAGGCCCGGATGGAAGAAATCATTGAAGCGGTATACCAGGAAATTAAAAGCACGGGGCTTGAGAAAAGACTTATTGCAGGGATTGTTTTAACGGGTGGCGGCGCCATGCTCAAGCATATTGAACAGCTCACCCAGTTTATCACCGGAATGGATACGCGCATCGGCTACCCGAATGAGCATCTTGCCAGTAATTCGGCAGAGGAAATGACCAGCCCGATGTATTCCACAGGATTGGGACTGGTACTGATAGGCATGCAACGCACTGATATATCACGCATTAAAAACGATGTTACCAAGCCTGAGGATGCTACAAAAGAGCAAAAAGCGCCCAAACAAAAATCAAACAAAGTATCCGACTGGCTCGACCGCTTTTTCGGAGATGGAATAAGTTAATAATTAACACCCATTTTGTTAGTAAAATTTTAAGCAAACGCAATTAACACGAGTATTTAACAATTAATTTTAGGGGGAGAAAAATGACTGAAATGCTAAAATTCGACAGACCTGACGAACAGGCTCCAATCATAAAAGTAATAGGTGTAGGCGGTGGCGGTAGCAATGCTGTTTCGTACATGTATACACAAGGTATAAAAGGAGTTGATTTTTATATCTGCAACACGGATTCGCAATCGCTTAACAAGTGCGAAGTGCCTAATAAAATACGGCTGGGGAATACAGGCCTGGGTGCCGGTGCGAATCCAACCGTAGGGCGGGATGCGGCCATACTGATAGCCGACGAAATCCGGGAAATTCTATCTACCAATACTTCGATGCTGTTTATTACCGCAGGTATGGGCGGCGGAACAGGTACCGGTGCCACCCCGATCATAGCTCAAATAGCCAAAGAACTGGGGATACTCACTGTAGGCATTATCACCAAGCCCTTCAGTTTCGAAGGCCGTAAACGTGAATTACAAGCTACTGCCGGCATCGAAGAACTGAAAAAATATGTGGATACCACCCTGGTGATCTGCAACGATAAACTGCTGGATATGCAGGGCGACATGAAACTCAGCCAGGCTTTCGGAAAAGCGGACAACGTTCTGACTATTGCCGCCAAAGGCATAGCTGAAATCATAACCGTTACGGGCCGTATAAATGTCGATTTCGAGGATGTGAAAACGGTAATGCAGGGAAGCGGGAAAGCCATCATGGGTTCAGGCATTGCCAACGGACCTGACCGTGCTGTGAAAGCAGTTGAAATGGCGTTGAACTCTCCCCTGCTTGATGATACCGATATTAAAGGCGCTGCCAATGTATTGCTGTACATCACTTCAGGGAAAAATGAAATCTCGCTTGAGGAGCTCAACGATATTACCGGCTATATTACTTCACGCACCGGTGAGGATGCCAATGTAATATGGGGCGACGGAGTGGATGACAACCTCGAGGATGAAATCTCGATAACCCTTATCGCCACAGGCTTCAGCAGGCCGATAGTTACCAAGCACAACCTGGATGAAGTGAAGAATACGTTGTATGCTCCGCAGTCGTCGGTAAAGGTTGAACCTATTACGGAAGTCCAGATGGTTATTGAACCTGCGATAACACAGAAGAGTGCAGAAGAACTTGTACGGCTGACCCCCGAAGTTTCGGTAAGCAATATTTCAGCCACCCTCTTTACAGACAATGCTTCCGAAAAACCTGAAAAACCTGCCGAACAAAGCATGCAGAATTCTGAACCGGTTGAATTCAAATCGTTCTTCAGGCAGGAACCGGAATTTGAGATCGTGAACCAGGCCGTTAAACCCGAAGTAAAAGCGCCTGTTATTTTCAACGCTCCTGTTGAAAAACAGACTATCGAACAGGAAGACCAGCGCCTGGATCGCATCAGCAAGCTTAAAAACCTCAGCCATAAAACGCTGAGCCCATCGAATGTGGAAGAGATGGAACGCGTTCCTGCATACATGCGCCGCAATGTTGACCTGCCCGAAACCAGCCAGGCGAACGACAGCAATGTATCGCGTTATACCCTTGGTACCGATGCCAATAACAAAACCGGCCTGAGGGAAAACAATTCGTTCCTGCATGATAATGTCGACTAAATTGTGTCAGTACCTTTTGCCAGTGTTTAAAAATGATTTAAGAACAAGGAACACCGATTAACGATTTATGAAGTGATCACAACAAATTGATTGATTGAATACTTCTAAATTCAAAAATCGTTACTCCTTGTTCTCGAATCAAACAGAGCATACCACTGCAGCAGACTTAAATAAATTACATATGGAACTGGAAAAACTCATTAATGAGGATATAAAGCAGGCCATGATCCATAAGGACAAGGAGAAACTTGAAGCCTTACGGTCGATCAAAGCTGCCTTGCTGCTCGAGAAAACGGGTAAGGATGTTACCGGCGGTATAATTCCTGAAACGGTGGAGCTGAAGATGCTTCAACGGCTGGTGAAACAGCGCCGCGAAAGCGCCGAGATCTATAAGGCACAGGGCCGCCCCGACCTGGCCGAACCCGAAATATTCCAGGCTTCGATTATCGAGAAGTACCTGCCCGAGCAACTGAGCGACGAGGATGTAATTGCTATCGTTAAGGAAGTAATTGCCGACACCGGCGCCACAGGTATTAAGGATATGGGAAAAGTGATGGGCATGGCAACCAAACTGGTGGCCGGCAAAGCCGATAATAAAATGATTTCAGAAATTATTAAAAAGCTACTCCCCTAGTCTGCTATACTACTGCATTTTTCTTTTGCAAAAGCCCTGTGGTCCCCCTGCAGGGTTTTTTGTTTTAATACCTCAAACAGATAGCCCTTTTCATAGAGCGGAAGATGTTTTCCGCAGGGCGGAAGATATTGTCCGCAGGACGGAAGATGTTCTACGACCTCGTAACACTGCTTCCGCATTACGTAAAACTACTTCCGCATTACGTAAAACTGCTACCGTAAGATGGGAAATTGCTACCATGTGGTCGAGAAGTGCCTCGGAATGTCGGGAAACTGCTATCTTGTGACTGAAAGCTTTTTCCCGGTACCTGGCAAAGGCATTAGCTTGCCGGAATAATAGAAAATCACTGTTACTGAAGGAGGTGGCGGGGATTTTTATTGATGGATTTAGAATTGGCATGGATTGCAAATCCACCAGGGGGGGCAAAGGCCAACTCGGTTTTATTCATCATTCCCTTCACAACTTTCAAATTACTTCTCGTTATTTTGTTTACATCAACCCTTTCTTTATATATTTGTACGGGAACGATGAATAAAACGCTATACGTTAGCTGCAAGGTTTAAAAACTACACAACCAATGACTGACGATGGACAGAAATTAGAAATTGAACAACTAAAACAGGACATTTTTTCTGATAACTGGGAGCTTGTTAAATCATCTGCTAACAGACTGGGAGAAATTGGCGGTGACGAAGTTGTGAACTTCTTAATTTCATTAATTGCACTTGACGATTCCAGTATACGAAATAGAGCAGCCCTCGCTTTAGAAAACATTAAAGACAATAGAGCTATAGAACCATTACTGTCTTCAATATTTAAGAAAGAGAACTTCAACTATAATGGTACAATGGTTTTTGCTCTAGAATCGCTGGATTGCAGTAAAAAGCTAAAAGAAATATTCAAAATATTGTTTTACGAAACCTACGAAGCCAAAATTAGTGCTTATGCAATTCTGTCAGTACAAATTTTCGACTTTACAAAAGAAGATCTCATTGAGATTCAGAAGATGTGGGACGGTTGCAAATTAAATCCTGAAACATGTCCAAACTTCGATGATATCGAAACAAGAGAAATGATGCAAGACGCGGTTGACGGGTTTATGAGTTATTTGAAAACAAAACGGGAAAAAGCTAATAAAAAGACGACAAAAAAGCCCTGCAGCTAACAAAAGCTATAACAAATGCGGGTTTGCCCCGATTTCATCGGGACAGGCTGTGTTCGTTGAAACATTTGAAATCTTTACATACATATATACTGGCAGACAGTTAAGCAGCAATTTAATCCCGCACTTGCCATAACTTGTCCCGATTTTCAGGAGCGTCAGCCATTCGCAACAAAGGTAAAGGACAGACCATCACATAAAAATAAATGATTATGAGAAAGATGCTCTTATTGACAGTTTTGATTGTTGGATATTATCTGCCGACATTTTCGCAACTTGACAATCGACCGCAAAATAATCGGCTTCTAATAGACACGACTTTTAGTAACCTATCATTAAAAAATAATTTTAAGACTCCTAATCTTGTTATTTCTTTTGACTCAAAATGGTTATTCAATAATTCCAGGAACAACAAAAAATTCATATACCCTAAATTTACAGATAAAAATTCGAAATTAGCACAAGACCCAATTGCGATTTTTCAAATGCCGCCAACGTTTGACAACATGCCATGTGTAAAACCGCAGGGATTTTTTCCAATGCTAATTGTCAAACCGGATTCTACTGTAAGATATTCCTTGCTGATTAAAAAATATTAAAAAACCTCTGTTGCTGACAAACGCTATAGCAAATGCGGGTTTGCCCCGATTTCATCGGGACAGGCTCCCGCTTTCATCGGGACAGGTTCCCGAAACATCGGGACAGGTTGTGTTGGTTGAAACATTTGAAATCTTTATATACATTTCCCGATACATCGGGACAAGATATGCTGGCAGACGTTGAGCAACAATTTATTCCTGCACTTGCCATAACTTGTCCCGATTTTCGGGAGCGTCGGCCATTGGCAGCAACCCAAAGAAGACAAACTAAGGATAATTATAGAACATGAGAAACATACAACTAATAGTAACATTCATTTTCTTTTTTGGTCCTGGATTATTCAGATTACTCGCACAAACAAATAATACAACTGCCACTGTAACTGATATTGAAGGTAATGTTTACAAAACCATAGTGATTGGCAAGCAGATCTGGATGGCCGAAAACCTTAAAACCACCAGGTACAGCAATGGTGATTTTATTGGTACAACTCATCCTGATACGCTGAATTATATGGGTGAAAACAACCCAAAATACCAGTGGGTGTATGCAGGTAATGACAGTAATATTGCTACTTACGGAAGACTATACACATGGTATGCAGTAACCGACAGTCGTAATGTTTGCCCAATGAACTGGCATGTTCCCTCAGAAGTGGAATTTGCAACTTTAATTAAATTCCTTGGTACAGATAGTTTAGCACATGGAAAATTAAAGGAAACAGGTACAAAGCATTGGGATAAACCGAATATTGGAGCAACAAACGAAAGTGGATTTACAGGTATTCCAGGAGGGAACCATCACCCCAAAGGATCATTTCTTTATATGGGTGTTTGTGGCCATTGGTGGTCGTCGACTGAGTATGAGAAAAACTTTGCATGGCGTCTCCGTTTGAGATATGATACCGATATTGAGAATTTCCTGGATTATGCACCTAAGTTGATGGGATGGTCTGTACGTTGTGTAAAGGATTAATCTTATAATAGAAAATGGGCAGCTGCCAACAGCACCATGGCTGGCGCGCGTTTGTGACGCGTGACAGAGATTTCGCCCGACACCATACCACCTGAAAAAGCCAGAGATAAGGTAGCTTTTTTGCGTTTGGATATTTCGCTATTTTGATAAGATTAACCTTCCCCGGTTCGCTCTCTTCTTATTTTCCAGCGCGTGCGGCAAAAAAAAATCCCGCCTTTCCGGACGGGACTTTTCAAAAAAAAAAAAAAAATGATCTTATGCGCCTAACTGCAAGCGACGGAAAGTCGTAACGGTAAGGTCTTTATCTGCTTTCTGCAGGTATTCGCGAACGGTCATTTTCGAATCGTTGATGAATTCCTGGTTAAGCAAAGTGTTTTCTTTATAGAACTTGTTGAGTTTGCCCATGGCAATTTTCTCAAGCATTTCTTCAGCTTTACCTTCTTCACGTGCCTGGTCTTTACCAACTTCAATTTCGCGGGCGATGGTTTCGGCATCCACACCGTCTTTATCCAAAGCCACAGGAGCCATAGCAGCGATCTGCATAGCCACGTGTTTAGCCACATCTTCGATACCGGCTACATCCGTTTTATTCAGGCCAAGGATAGCTGCAAGGCGGTTGCCGAAATGGTTGTAAGCCACTGCTAAAGGAGCTTCAACAAATTCGTAATGGGAAAGCTGCATTTTTTCACCGGTTTTGCCTGTAAGATCTGTTACGCCGTCAGCAATGGTACGGCCATCAATAGTCAATGCCATAAGAGCTTCGAGGGAGGCAGGTTTAGCGGCAATAGTCAGATCGATAATTTTGTTGGCATAATCAATAAATTCCTGGTTTTTTGCAACAAAGTCAGTTTCGCAGTTCAACATGATAACGGATGCGAACTTTTTATCCTCTGTAGTTTTAGCCACTACAAAACCCTGGTTTGCATCGCGGTCGGCGCGTTTAAGGGCCAGTTTTTGTCCTTTTTTACGTAAGGTATCAATTGCCTTTTCGAAATCACCATCTGATTCCACTAATGCGTTTTTGCAATCCATCATTCCGGCACCGGTCATCTGGCGCAGTTTATTTACCTCTGATGCTGTAATATTAGCCATTGTGTTTTATTTCAATTTGTTATTTACCGTTGTAATTACATAAACCTGCACATAAAGTACAGGTTTATGCATACAATAAAAATTTTTAGTAATTATGGTCTTGGTTTGCGTGCTGCACCGGGTGCAGGTTTGCGTGAAACCGGTTTGCGGGGGCGTTTGCGATCGTCGCCTTCGACGGGTTCGAGACCTGCAGCAACACGTTTTTTGCGGGCAACTTCGCGGGCATCGTCGTCGTCGTCGTCACTGATCGTAGTAGTTGTACGCTCTTCTCCTTCTTCGCCTTCTTCTTCGCGTTTATCACGGTCGAGCTTACGTTCGCTGCTTCCTTCTTCAATGGCTTCAATCATTTTTTTGATGATCAGTGCAATTGATTTCGAAGCATCATCGTTAGCCGGGATCGGGAAATCGACCAGGTTAGGATCGCTGTTGGTATCCACTATGGCGAAAGTAGGTATGTTAAGTTTGCGGGCTTCAGCAATGGCAATGTGTTCTTTCATGATATCAACCACGAAAACAGCTGAAGGAAGTTTGTTCAAGTCAGCGATGGAACCAAGGTTCTTCTCGAGTTTGGCACGTTCGCGTGTGATCTGGAGACGCTCGCGTTTCGAAATACCAAGGAAAGCAGGGCTAACCATGAGTTTGTCGATGGATGACATCTTTTTTACCGCTTTGCGGATCGTAGCAAAGTTGGTAAGCATCCCGCCAGGCCAGCGTTCGGTAACATAGGGCATGTTCGTTGGGCGAACCATTTCGGCTACCAGTTCTTTTGCCTGTTTTTTGGTTGCAACAAAAAGGATACGTTTTCCTGATTTGGATATTTGTTTTATTGCAGCAGCAGCTTCATCGATTTTAGCGATAGTTTTGTAAAGGTCGATGATGTGGATACCGTTACGCTCCATAAAGATATAAGGAGCCATATTGGGATTCCATTTACGTTTCAGGTGGCCAAAGTGTGCGCCTGAATCGAGTAATTCGTCAAATGTTGTTCTTGCCATTTAATTTATCTCCTAATTTAATTAGTTTACATTCTTTAATGTCGCAATTGCCAGGTAGCCCAGTAATTCATACAGGAGTCCTGGCAATTTAGATACTAAACTACCTTCATTTTCAATATTATCGTTTGCTGAACTGGAAGCGTTTACGAGCTTTCTTCTGTCCGAATTTTTTACGTTCAACCATACGCGGATCGCGGCGCATCAGGCCTTCAGCCTTCAGAGCGGAGCGTCTCGCAGGATCGAGTTCGACCAAAATACGTGAAATACCCAGCCTCAGTGCTTCAGCCTGGCCTTTAACGCCACCGCCGTTGAGGTTGGCGGTAACATCGAAAGTTCCAACAGTGGCTGAAATTTCGAATGCCTGCATAACCGTATTCTGTAATATTGCGGTTGGGAAATATTCTTTATAATCGCGTCCGTTAACCAGGATGACACCGGTGCCCTCCTTAATGTAAACCCGTGCGACAGCACATTTACGCCTACCAATAGCATTCGTAGTCTCCATTTTGCTTATTTAATTTCGTTAATGTTTATCTTTTTAGGTTGCTGTGCTACGAGAGTATGTTCAGCACCGGCAAATACACGCAGGTTACGGAATAATTCGGCGCCCAGCTTGGTTTTTGGAAGCATACCACGTACGGCTTCTTCAACTACATAAGTAGGTTTCTTATTCAGCATAATCCGGGGGGTATTCGTTTTCTGCCCGCCGGGATGTCCTGAATAATGAATGTACTCCTTGTCGTTCATCTTTTTGCCGGTAAGACGAATCTTTTCCGCGTTGATGATGATGACGTTGTCACCACAATCCAGATGAGGGGTATAGTTGGTTTTAGTTTTACCGCGCAGAATCCTGGCAACTTGTGTTGCCATACGGCCCAGAATTTCGTTTTCGGCATCTACCAAAACCCATTCCTTCTTGATATCGGTGGCTTTTGGAGTGACTGATTTGTAACTTAAAGTGTTCATCGTCCTGAGTAATATGCTGTTAATCAAATAATCCTTCTTTGGTATAAAAAGGGGTGCAAAGGTATTATTATAAATTGAAATTCCAAAGACTTATTCACAATATTTTGTTGAATACTTTTAGGCAAGCCCGGAAGTGTCTCTTGAATTTCAAAAATGAGAGTGCAAAAGTAGTTAAAAATGAATAAGAACTGCAAAAAAACTTCAGGGTTCAAAATCGGGGTTTATATGCGGTTTTTTCAAGTCGCAAACTCCAAATTCCAAAATCAAAGACCCAAGCACCAAAAGACAAGCTCCAAACTCCAATGAAATAAAACAAAAGGAAATCACAGTTATGGAATTTGGGTTTTGGAATCTAAGACTTAGAACTTACATTCTGAAAGTCACAATTTATCCTAAATACAACTTAAACGCCTGTTATTTCGGCTATTATTTGTAGGTTTGCATCTAATAAAAATGTGAACATGTCGATTTTAACCCGCGATATTACAAAGGTTTATGGCAGCCAGATAGTGCTGGACAATGTGAATATCAATATCGGTAAAGGGGAAGTTGTTGGATTGCTCGGGCCAAATGGTGCCGGGAAATCAACGCTGATGAAAATACTTACAGGTTACCTCCCTCCTACTTCGGGCACAGCTTCCATTTATGGACATGATGTTCTTTCCGAAACGGAAGAAGTAAAAAAGATAGTGGGTTACCTTCCGGAACACAACCCGCTGTACCTGGATATGTATATTAAAGAGTACCTTGAGTTTATTGCCGGCATTCATAAACTCGGAAAAGCTACCCGGAGCCGGATTCGTGAAATGATTGAAATAACCGGGTTAGGCCCGGAGCAGAATAAAAAGATAGGCACCCTTTCGAAAGGCTACAGGCAACGCGTAGGCCTTGCACAGGCCCTGATCCACAATCCTGAAGTACTGATCCTGGATGAACCAACATCCGGACTCGACCCGAACCAGTTGCTCGAAATCCGTGAACTGATAAAAGGAATAGGGAGACAGAAAACCGTAATACTTTCGACACATATTATGCAGGAAGTGGAGGCGGTATGCAGCCGTGCCATAATCATCAACCTCGGGCAGATTGTGGCAGATGATACCACTGCCATATTATCCGGAATTCAATCGCATGATATTGTGACTGTTGAATTTGAGACCCAGACTTCCGAAAAACTCCTGCTTTCCATACCAGGTGTTGTTAAAGCAGTAAAAATAAATGATCTCTCGTGGAAATTGCAGGCAAAGCCGGGAGAAGATATCCGTCCACGGGTCAATAAATTTGCAGTTGATAACAACCTTACTTTGCTTTCCCTGCATCGTGAAGAGCATACCCTGGAGCAGGTTTTCCATGAACTGACGCGGAAGGGGAAGTAGTTAATGTTTTATGGAAAAGGGTTAATGATTATGAAGATTATAAAAACCCGGGGCAATAAAGGATCCGGTTATTCCCCGCAATTCTTACAAATATCAATTTCAGAACGATTGGAAAGAACTTTTTTTCTGAAAGTAGTATAAAGCTGTTTTTTCCATAGTGATGATAAAGGTTCTTCCAGAAGGTTACCGGTTTGATGATCTGCATTTTTATCGTAGCAACACGGAACAACCTTACCATCCCAGGTAACAACAATCGAACCCCATATCCGGCGGCAACGGTTCCTGATTTTTTTCGTTAAAGCCCATGAACCATCAGGCAACTGCCTGTAACGAGATTTTCCTTTCAGGGTTGGGATAATTGAATTTTCAGCATTAAAATTATTAACCTGAACAGTTTTAAATGAAAGCTTATCCACTCCCGATTGCTTTGCAAATTCCCGCATTTGCTTCACCTGGTGTTCATTATGCCGCATTACAAGGAATTGCAGTTCAATAAAAGGTGACTTTGATTTTACGGTTTGCCTGGCAGCGACCAGCCGGTGAATCCCATCAATTACGGTTTGCAAATCCCCGTTTACACGATATTTCTCATACGTTTGCTGGTCGAGGCCGTCGAGGGAAATAATGAGATGGCTGAGGTCACTCTTAATGATTTCATCCACATTTTTATCATTCAGGAAATGCCCGTTGGTGGAAGTTACAACGAAAATATGGCGGCTTCGTGCCATTTGAACCATTTCTGCAAAATAAGGATTCAGCAACGGTTCACCCTGGAAATAAAGCGTAAGGTGTATAAGATCGGGCGAAATTCTATCCAATATTTCATGGAATACTTCCAGCTTCATATTTCCCTTGTTCCGCGAAAGCAATTGCTTTCCGGCAGGACATTCGGGACAGCGAAGGTTGCAGGAGGTAGTAGGTTCAATAGATGCTGCCCAAGGCTTTCCAGGCACAATTACTTTTCGAATGATTCGGCTTAACTGGAATCCGGATTCAACGAGTATAAGGTTAGCTAACCTGCGCAGGTTAAGCGATCGGAATAATGCAAAGTAATACCGGAATAATCTGGGAGTGTTCAAATCTAATTAATCTTATTCGTAAGTTTTTGAACAATCCTGAATTGCTGAAAGAATTCTTTAGCAATCACCCTGAGCACAGTGTAAACCGGAATAGCCAGCAACATGCCAAAAATCCCGGCCAGGCTGCCGCCCATGATGATCACGAAAAATATTTCCAGCGGATGCGCTTTGACACTTTTCGAATAGATAAGCGGAACCAGGACATTATTATCAATAAAATGAGCAGTTAATATTACTCCCGAAAGTTTCAGAAATACGGGCAACAACTGATCGTAAGCACCCGAAGCCAGAGTCGCAGTTATGCCCAGCGTGATTCCGATTGTCGTACCGATTACAGGTCCAAGGTAAGGAATTATATTCATGATACCACCGAAAAACCCGATCAGCAGGGCATTCTCGACACCGAAAATCCATAAGCCCATCGCTATGATCGACATCACGCCAATCACCTCGAGCATAACCCCGATAAAGTAACGCATCAGCAGGTTTTTTGAATCGGCGATTATTTTTCGGGTGGCATGGTGATGCTTTTCAGGGACAAAAAGCAGAAGACTTTCTTCGAACATATTTTCGTCCTTCATGAAAAAGAAAGCGATAAAAATCACTGCAACAAATCCGACAATAACGGTTCCGGCAACGTTGAAAAACTCATTTAAAACCGTTGTCACGCTTCCCAGATTTACGACCGATTTTGCTTTGATAATTATGAAATCCCTCAATGTTTGTCCGGCAGGAATTACGCCAAAGCTATGCAACTCATCATCCATCCACTGCAATGGTCCCTGAAGGTCATAAGCCAACCGGTTTACATCGATTTTCGAGATCGTGTCAGCCTGGCTGACAATAAGCGGGACAAAAATGGCAATTATTCCAAAAAATAGCAGAACAATGGCAAACAATGAGAGCGCAGTGCTGAGCGAATGAGGGAAACGCCATTTTTTAATATGCAAATGGTCGAAAAAACGAACCAGCGGTTGTCCAACAAATGAAATCACGGCAGCAATCAAAATCCAGACGATCATAAATGAGAACCGCCAGATCATATACGCAACTAGCAAAAGAACCAAGAAGTAACCTACATATCTTAAAACCTGTTTCATCAGAAGGGAGTAAAGTCAGATTACAAATTTATGAAAATTCCAATTGGCTGCGAAGCAGCATGATTTATTGATAAATCCCACAAAAAAGCCCGGGTACAGATTGAATTGCACCCGGACTTTGCGAAGAGTAACCGGATTTTACTTTACCCAATCGGCAATAAACAAATTTGTATCATGTGTGCCGTGGTTGTTCCGGTTCGATGACCAAACCAGTTTTTTCCCGTCGGGCGAAAACATCGGGAAAGCATTAAAATAGCTGTCAAATGTTATTTGCTCAAGTCCCGTTCCATCAAGATTGATTAAAAAGAGATGGAAATCATATCCTTTGGTGGATTGGTGATTGCTCGAAAAGATGATTTTTTTTCCGTCAGGCGTAAAAAAAGGTGCCCAGTTTGCTTTACCTAAATGGGTAACCTGTTTCAGGCCACTTCCATCCACATTACAGGTATAAATTTCCATAGCGGTTGGCATCACAAGATTCTGAGCCAGTAAATCTTTGTATTCCTTTATATCTTCGGGAGTCTTAGGCCGTGAAGCACGAAAAACCAGTTTTTTACTGTCGGGCGAAAAGAAGGCTCCACCATCGTAACCCAGTTGATTGGTAACCTGTTTCACATTTTTCCCATCCAAGTCACAGGTATAAAGATCTAAGTCGCCATTGCGCATTGACGTAAAAACAATTTTCTTTCCATCGGGCGAAACAGTTGCCTCGGCATCGTAACCCGGTGAACTAATGAGTTGCTTTACAATTTTTCCATTCAGATCAGCCACAAAAATATCGAAATCAGGATAAATCGGCCAGAGGTATTTATGGTCGGCGCGTGGTTCCGGATTCGGCGGACATTCCTTGCCGCCCAGATGCGTTGAAGCGTACAATATCTGTTTGTTGCCGGGTAAAAAATAGGAGCAGGTTGTGCGTCCCATCCCGGTACTTATCATTGGCGGCCGATAGGTCGTGTCGGAAGTGGCTTTTGCAATATCAAGGTTAAAAATCTGGTCGCACTTTAATCCCCATGCATGATTGTTGCATTGGAAAGTAAGGTTTTTGCTGTCAAAACTGAAGTAAGCTTCGGCGTTATCACCGCCAAAGGTGAGTTGTTTGATATTTTTCAGGTGCTTTTCCTGGGCAGAAACCGAAAGTGCAGCAAATAACAGAATTACAAAAATTGAGTTTTTCATTGTTTTGGTTGAAGGTTTAAAGGATTCACAATAACAAGGATTTTACGGCCTGATTGTTCATTGAAACTGCTTTATTACTTTTAATAAATAGAATACAAAACAAGTATTGCCCGGTTTTAAAACAAACAGGGCAATACGATGCGGTTTTAAAAAGCAGGATGAACTTCTATTTCAGCAATAATCCGTTGAAAAGTAATTTGTAGGTGCCTGACACCGAACCCCTGAATTGCGGGCTGAAACCATAAACAACGAGGTTTCCTTTTCCCTTCTTCATCCAGACCATGGCAGCATAATTACCCAGCAATTCTTCCTTTTTGCAGTAGCCGCTGAGCAGGATGTGATCTTCAGGATAGCTTGCTATCACCCTTCGATCCATATCGAACGAAGGCAGCGAGGTCTGAAAAACCTGTTCGGCAGTGGTTAAAATCCCTGCTTCTGCCTGCATTCCCCAGGTTAGCGGATGGTTGGGCATTAATTTAACCTTTAGCAACGATGAGGGACAACTTAAACCGGCTTTCCGGAGTTTTGCCGAAACATTTGTAAACGGGAAACGGAAGTCAGTACTGTCTTTTTCACTGACTTTAGCACTCATCATTCCATCGAAAAGTGCAGTGGAACCTCCCCATGTAAGTATTGTTCCGCCACCATTGATAAACTTTAACACCTTCTGGAAGCCATCTTTCCCCATGCCTTTTGTATACTCCGGTGGCAAATTGGCCATGTAATATTCATCGTCATCATCTTCTGCCTTGATTTTGCCTTCCATCAAAACACTTTTTGTTACATCAGCGAAAATGACAACATCAAAATTCAATTCAAAAGTCTTCTTAGCCAAATCACCTGGTCTGATTACAGTAAATGGAATATTGTACTGATCAAAAATGTAACGTGTCCAGCCGGCATCCATATCCTGGAACCAGCTCTCGACAAGGGCTATGCGAGGCATCTGAACTTTAGTAGCCGTAGAATCCGGATTTCCCTGGAACCATTCCGGCAAAACCGTAAGTGAATTTTTAAGCTCCGATACTTTCTTCCCCTTGTCGCCTGTAACTATAAAACTTCCGGCTGGAATGATTTTCCCGTTATAAGTAATGATTGCCTTTGTCCTTGTAACATTGAGCCCATCGGATATGGACTTGAAAGCTGCTTTATAGCTTTCGTTGTTTGTGGCGTTAAACACCCAGTAGCCGTTGTCATGATTCGGGAATTGATTTATAAGTGTAAAAGGAACCGGGACTGCTTCTGATTTCTTGTCTAATTCATCAACTACAACGGGGATTTCATACGATTTCAATCCTTTATTCAGCGGCAGTGACCAGCTGGTAATATCATAAGGTTCAATTGCTTCGCCATCAGGCATATAGTGGCGCAGGGGGAAGGTTTGCACCTCCATCACTTCCTTGATGAATGAACGGAAAGGCTGAGCTAAGGGAATAACAATATCGCCGGTATGCATCATCTTATCATTCCATACCATATCGGATTTGAGCCGCGAAACGCGGACTCCATGTTCGTGCAGCAGGTTAACCAGCGCAACCAGCTCACCCTGATCGTGTTGCTGCAATGGAACAACGAAATAGGCAGGCGCCTGGGTTTTGCCTTTCATTACTTCGTTGCTGCACATCGTGTTTCTGAATTGCAGCAGCTGCTGCCTGTTGGCTGAAGCTGTCCTTAGCAGTGACCAGGTGGACTGCATTTCGTAGCGAACTATATCCGAGAGCCGCCACCATCCGCCTTCCCAGGGCATTGGCATATTTATACTTTTTTTGTTTTCGCCCAGGCCTTTCCCGATAACTTTCAATTCATCCTTTTCAATAAACAGTGGTGAAGCTCCTCTTACACTGGCTGCTTCTGTAAGCATACCAACCATACCCTTCCATTCAGCGGTTGCTGTTGAACCGGGCCAGTAATCGTCGAAAAGATAATGCTGAGCAACACCTGCACAACCGGCAGCCGACATATCCTTGGCCATTGCCGAACCGAATACCCACGACCAGTTCCAGATAGCTTCATCCACATTCGGTGCAATGGGATCGCTCATAGGCGGCACAAAATAACGAACACCGGTCGAACCCATCTGGTGCTTTTCGATCATCACCTGGGGAAACCATTCCTGGCTGTAAATGGCCGAAATCACCCGCGAGTCCTGTTGTGTAAGAGTCACAAAATCACGGTTGTTGTCATGTCCGATGTATTTATGATAGACGCCCGGAAGCGTACAGCCTTCGTAAGGCGTACCTTTGTATTTGCGGTAATTATCAACCACCATCTGCATTCCATCGGGATTATGATTGGGCACCACCATGAAAACCACGTTATCGAGGCATTTCAGCATTTCAGGATCCGTGGTATTGGCATACGTATAGGCAATTTGCGGGAAAGCCTGTGTTGGCCCGACCTCATTGGAATGCATCGATAAGGTAGCCAGCAGGAATACCTTATCTTCAGCAATGAGCGAATCTCTCTCGGAATCCCGCAATTTCCAGTCCAGGGCCAGTTTACGGTTTATCTCTTTGTAACGATCGAGTTTCTCAATATTATTTGGAGAAGAAATAAACACGATGTACATTTTTTTCCCCATCGGCGATTCGCCAATCTCTATCATCAGTATCCTTGGGGAGGCCTGGTCCAGCTGGTGGAAATAAGCTATCAGCTGATCGTAATCGAACAGGTTGCGGTCCGAACCAGGCTCAAATCCGAAGAATGCTACCGGCGATTGACCAGTCTGAGCCACAACAGACTTGTTGGATATAATCAGAACAACCATGAAAAAGACAAGAAACAGGAGATTTTTATTCATTGCAGAATCTTTAATGATCAGTATGATTTCCGGCTCAACAGGCTTTTTGTTGAAAAATTCTGAAAAACACCGGATGGCTAATATCACTTCAAATTAAAAGCATTTCCAAGAAAACTGCAAATAATTGAAGGGAAATCAGAGGATCAGACAAAAATATATCAGAACTGGAAATATATAAACGGCTGTATTTCCGATGATTTGATCTGGATCACGACAAAAATAATGACCAACAGGTAGGATACTTTCAGTACAAAAGGTGATTTTATAACCAGTTGCTGCGTGTAGTTTTCTATATCAGAAGGAATAAAATGCAGGCTGTAGCCCAGCACCATTAACAGAAGGATGTATGGATAGCCTTTTATGAAATCAACTAGGATTTCGGGGTGGAAAGCAGTAGTTATCTGCGTAAGCATCGCTTTTACGGCAGTCATATTATCAGCCCTGAAATACACCCAGGCAAAACACACAAAATGAAAAGTGATCAACACTCCTAAAATGCGGGTTAGTTTATTTTTTGGAATACGGATGATTGAATTTACAAATTTCTCGAAAGCCAGCCCGATACCGTGCAATGCGCCCCAGATTACATATTTAAGAGCTGCCCCGTGCCATAATCCACCCAGCAGCATGGTGATCATCAGGTTGATATACGTCCGGATTTTGCCTTTGCGGTTGCCACCAAGCGAAATGTACAGATAATCGCGCAGCCAGCTCGAAAGGGAGATATGCCATCTTCGCCAGAACTCGGTAATACTTGCCGACTGGTAAGGCGAATTAAAGTTGGGCGGCAGTTTGTACCCAAGCAACAAAGCAATTCCGATAGCCATATCGGTATATCCCGAAAAATCGCAATAAATCTGCAGAGCGTAACCATAAACGCCAAACAGGTTTTCGAGACCAGTATACAAGCCGGGGTTATCAAAAATCCTGTCCACAAAATTGATGCTGATATAGTCGGAAATAACTGCTTTTTTGAACAATCCTATACAAATAAGGAATATGGCTTTCCCGAAATCGGCCTTGCTTACAAAAGGCGTTTTACGGACCTGCGGCAGAAACACCGATGCGCGTACAATAGGGCCGGCCACCATCTGCGGGAAAAAAGTCACAAAAAAGGCGAATTCCCAAATATTTTTAACCGGCTTTAAATTGCGGCGATAGATATCGATGGTATAGCTGAGACTTTGAAAGGTAAAAAATGAAATTCCCACCGGCAAAAAGATATTCAGCGGATCAAAAGGCTTATTCACAATATCATACACAATACCCAGGAAAAAATTTGTGTACTTGAAATAAATCAGCATGCCGATATTCACAAGCAGGCTCAATACCAGGAACAAAGTTCTTTTTTGTTTACCTTCGGTACGGGCAATTTGCCTGGCCAGGTTATAATCCACTACTGCAGTGATGAGCAACAGTATAAAATACAGTCCGCTCGATTTATAATAAAAAAAGATCGAGAAAAGGGTAAGATAAATGTTTTTAAGCGTATTATGTTTATAAACAATGCTATAAACGGCTATAAATCCCAGAAAGAGAAACAAAAAGAACCCGCTGCTGAAAATCATCGGCTCCCTTGGGTTGTAAACAAACTCCTGTATGAGTTTATGAAAATCAATCTGCTGCATACTTCGAATAGCTGTCAATTAATGCCTTGTACAAAAGCTCACCCTGAACAGCGTAGCCTTGTTTGTTAAAATGAACACCATCGCGTTGCATCATGCCCGCTTTACGCCATTCAATGCACGAACCAAAACCGCCCGTAATATTGTATATATCCCAGCACGCCACATTTTCTTTTTCGGCACTTTGCAGCAAAACCCGCTGAACGGCTTCCAGGTATGGATTTTTATATTTCTTATGAAAATAATCATCCGCAGGAGTCGCGATCAATATACAAGTTTGAGGATTCGCGGATTTGATCTTTTGCACCAATGTGCTGACGGAAGCTACAATTTCATCCACATTCACTTTAATATCCGCTCCTTCATTCGTCCCCAGCGAAATAATCACCAGGTCAGGATTCAGAACTTTGAGTTGTGAGAAAAACAGCGGCGAATTGTTATAATCGCTGAAATGTGCACCGTTTATGCCTACGCTATGATATACTATTCCGGGCTCACTGTTTTGAAGGATCAGTCCGTTGATAGTGATTGAATTCTGGCTGGCTTCGGTCTGCTCTGCCTGTATACGGACAAAGTTGGTTGGATGGACAAATTTCACCCAGGTTTTACAATCCCCCTGTTCAAGAGCACCGGATGACATGAGGTATCCGGGTTTTGTCAAGGAATCAATTATACGGCAGTCGAATTGCAGTGAGTCCTTGGCATGGATCAGGGTCACCTGGTCGAAAGCATAATCCAGATCATCGTGATTACTGGTAACAATGTCGAAATAGGCTCCGTTTTCGGCCGAAAGCATTGAGATACCGGACAGACCAGGTTCAGGGTTCCGGTTCTGAGTGTTTATTTTTGCAACTGTCCAACCGGCATTTGTCGAGGACCGGTAATCAGCGGGTTCATTGGTACCTGCAACCCTGAGGGGGAACACTAACCCACGGCCCGCATTGCCAAACCGGAGCTGAATGTTTTTCCGTACTTCACGCGACAGGAAATCAGCCTGTATATGTGAATCCCCGATGTGAAGGATGCTGACCTGGCTGCTATCGCCGTTTTCGAGTTTTAGCAGCTTGTTAAAAAAAGGCATCAGCTGGCTGGCATTTATCAACGTGTCGGCTTCATAATTTATAAAAGGATATTCCGCAGGACTGAGCGTATCGATATCATTCACCTGCCCTTTTAATCCCTGGGAGATGAGCAAAACGACAATAAGACATAAAAATCTATTTTGTAATGACAGCAAGACTATTCCTCCGTTTCTGGTATTTTTCAACTTCATAAATAAAACTTCTGGCAAATGACAATCCAACTTTACGGCCACCTGCGAAATTCAGGTGGGTATAATCCTTATTGGCAAGTGCTGGCTTCGAATTGGCAAACTCTGCCATTGAATTTTCGCCGCCCATGGCTTCGAACAAGTTCCAGAAGAGCAGTTTATTGTCAAATGCAATCTTTTCCTGTGCCTGAATAAGCAGCGGTATAACAGGCATGGTAACGAAAAGGCCCTGCTGGCGCTGGCTGCGGTCCGAAACGGATAAAAGCAGGATAGGCGTTTCAGGAAAGGCTTCTTTCAGTTTCTTAATAAGCCGGCTCATCCCTTTCATATAGCCGGTAAAATCTTTGGATGGCGAATTTGAAACATTCAATCCAAACTGAAGAACGATCATATCGTACTGCAACAAGCTGTCGAACGCAGCAAGATTCTTTTGGGGTATGGCCTGCAAGCCCAGGCCGGAATTGCCCTTAATAGCAAAATTATCGATATAAAATCCCGTTTCATCCTCCAGGGAAGCGCCGAAACAGGTCACTCCGCCCAGGTTCAGGCGTGCGCTGACCTGGCGAATGGTATCCGCCTGCACCGTGATCATGGCAGGCGTTTCGGAGGCTGCTAATTCAAGCACCCGGGTGTCTGTTTTATTGATCGAAATACGGGCTTTCTGTGTGTATGCCGAGGCATAAAACAACCTGAACGTGTTAAACGACGCTGTATGCCGAAAATGGTGCGACCCTTTGTAAAACACATAATTGCCCGAATCGGGCCTGTAGCTGAATCCGCTGATGCCCAGCTTTTGGGCAGTGGGGTTCGACAGGATAGACGATGTATTCCAACCCCCGAATGAATGAATAACCGACTGCCTGAAACCGGCAATTTCAGAGGTAATCGGAACGAAACCAACACCATTTCCACCATACAGGCTCTGCAAGGTATCGCGCAGATCGCTTACCAGAATATCCCCGTCCGAAAAGGAATCACCGTACCAGGCTATGCGCACTTTGCCTTTCTTTTCTTTTGCCTTAAGTAAATGAGCGAACAATTTATCGAGCGGATATTCCTCGGTAGTGAAATTCCGGAAACAAACCACGCCTTTGGGACAAGGTTCATGCTTCGCAGTGAGCGTATCTTTGATATGCAATAGTTTTGATGTGGAGCTGTCGTCGGTTAAAATATCTGAAAAAATACTGACGGGCTTTAAAGTAAAACCCAGAACAGTTCTTTCTGTCCGGAGCAGTGATAAAATGCCCAGAACGCCTGCAACGGCCAAGGTGTAATAAAATGCATGCGGGATATAATTCTTGCTCATTAAATACTATAGGTAGCTGATTTTTTAATCCAAATCAGAAATCCCGGTCTGGTCCGGTTAATTTCCATTGAAAATAAGTACGCAAAAGTATGAACTTTTAATGGTATGTTTTTAATTGATTTGAGTTTCATTTTGGCCTGGTAAACTTATGCCTGATCCCTTCAGGGATATTGTTAAAATCGCTAAAAAATTAATATTCCGGGTAGGTAGTACAATGTATGTTATAGATCTTATGTTATAGTTCGTATCTATGTACTAGATTATTTTGAAGACGGCAAATCAAATATTCAAGACGGCATATTGAATATTGAAAACGGCATATTGAATATTCAAAACGGCATTTCCAATAGGTAAAGTGTGAAATTTTATCCCTCCGATTCCCACAATTCTTACTTTTACCAAAAAATAAATGTAGCAATGAATAATGCCGAATTCAGAGAATGGGCGCATCGCCTGGCCGATCATATGGCCGATTATTACAATAACATTGAAACCTACCCTGTAAAATCCAATGTGAAACCGGGTGAGATCCTGGCGCAGCTTCCTAAGGCTCCTCCCGCCGGAAGCGAAGATATGTCGCAGATCATGAGTGATTTCGAACGTATAATCATGCCCGGGATCACCCATTGGCAAAGCCCTAATTTCTTTGCCTATTTCCCTGCCAATGGCAGCTACCCGAGCATACTGGCCGAAATGCTGACCGCATCGCTTGGTGCCCAGTGCATGGTTTGGGACACTTCCCCCGCCGCAGCCGAGCTGGAAGAACTCGTGATGAACTGGCTCAAAGCCATGACCGGGTTGCCTGATGACTGGCATGGCGTAATCCAGGATACCGCATCTACCTCCACACTGGTTTCCATTTTGTGTGCCCGCGAAAAATATGCCAACTACAGCATTAATGAAACCGGGTTTAAAGACACTAACAAACTGCGTGTATATTGTTCAGCCGAAGCCCATTCGTCTGTTGAGAAAGCCGTTAAAATTGCCGGAATCGGCCGGAAAAACCTGGTAAAAATCGCCACCGACATACAATACCGCATGAATTCTGTCTTGCTTCGCAAGGCTATTGCCAACGATATTGCCGCCGGGCTCACCCCTTTGTGCGTGGTGGCAGCCCTGGGCACCACAGGTTGCACTTCAGTTGATCCGCTTAACGAAATAGCTTCTGTATGCGCCGAATTCAATATCTGGCTGCATGTGGATGCAGCATATGCAGGAACAGCCTTATTACTGCCTGAATACCGCTGGATGATAGAAGGAATTGAAAAGGCCGACAGTTTTGTGTTTAACCCGCACAAATGGATGTTTACCAATTTCGACTGTTCGGCTTATTTTGTGAAAGACAAGGAAATCCTGATCCGTACCTTCGAAATATTACCCGAATACCTGAAAACCGGCAACCGCGGCCTGGTTAACGACTATCGCGACTGGGGAATCCAGCTGGGACGAAGGTTCAGGGCACTGAAACTTTGGTTTGTAATCCGTTCATTTGGCGTTACGCAGCTCCAGGAAATGATAAGGGAACATATACGGATTGCCCGCTGGCTAGAGCAACAGGTCATCGCACATCCCGATTTCGAGACATTGGCACCCGTTCCACTAAGCCTGGTATGCTTCCGCTACAAGCCTTCGGATATTGCAGGCACCGAAAACCTGAACCGAGTAAATGAAGAACTGCTGGGTAAGCTTAATGCCACAGGCCGTATCTTTCTGACCCATACCAAACTCAACGGGCAATATACCCTTCGCATGTCAGTTGCAGGCACACAAACTACGCATCAACATGTGGAACAGGCATGGGAATTCATAAAGGAAACCGCTTTGGGATGTACCAGATTATAACATGGTGATGGCTCAGCTTTAAATGGCATAAGGAATACTTAAAAAATAATCATATAATAATTGAATTAATTTACAATGAGTTAAAATGAACATTAAATAAATTTAATTGTTAATCAATTATTAAAACTGCTTTTGCATTTAGTAAATGTTTATTTTTGCAGTACAAAATCAAAATAAGGTTACACCTGTTCCATTTAAAAAACTGACATGAAATCCAACAACGCATATTCTTACTTCTTCTTTTTTTATTTTACACGGAAGCGGGGCTGATGCGTTATTGCTAAAAAAATAATAATGTAAAAGTCCCGGATGATCCGGGACTTTTTTTTTATACTACTATGACACCTCCACTAAAACAAAACATCATCAGTGTAGCCATCCAGGGCGGATTCGGTGCTTTTCACGAAATTGCCGCCAGGGATTTTTTTGGCAATATCCCTATCGAACTCGTTCCCTGCGAAACCTTCACCGACCTGTTCAACGAATTACAGGATAAAAAAGTGGATTGCGGCATCGTGGCCATGGAGAATTCCGTGGCCGGCAGTTTACTTCAAAACCTTACTTTGCTGAGGGAGAGCGGGCTGACTATTATGGGTGAGCAATACCTGCGGGTGGTTCAAAACCTGATTGCATTACCGGGTCAGACCGTTGAAGATCTCCGGGAAATTCATTCACATCCAATCGCAATACAGCAATGTCATGCTTTCCTGAATGAACTGCGGCGAAAGGGCGTGAAAATAATCGATTCGGTCGACACGGCATTGAGTGTAAAGTGGATCAGGGAAGAAAACCTGATGGGCGTTGGTGCCCTGGGTAGCGAACTGGCTGCCCGGATGTACCATATGGAAATCCTGAAAAGGGAGGTTGAAACCAACAAACGCAACTTCACCCGGTTCCAGATCATTACTGAAAGCGATGCCGTAAAAGAGCTGGAACAAATTGCCAACCAGGAAATCAACAAGGCAACCTTGTGTTTTTCGCTGCATCATGAGGAAGGACGTTTGTCGCAGGTGCTGTCCGTGCTCTCATTTTACAACATGAACCTTACCAAAATCCAATCGCTTCCTATTGTTGGAGTGGAATGGGAATATTTTTTCTACATCGACCTGGTTTTTAAAGACTATAACCGATATCAGCAATCCCTCGAAGCAATCAGACCTTTAACCGAACAATTACAAATACTGGGAGAATACCAAAATGGACAACGGCCAAGTGAAAATACAACCATCATCGAGGACTGAACTGGTCCGGGAATATTACTTTTCGCACAAACTCAGGCAAATTGATGAGATGCGTAATGCCGGTCTCGACATTATTAATCTGGGTATCGGTAGTCCTGATCTTCCTCCTGCGCCCGCTGTAATTGAAAAATTAAGCCAATCGGCAAAATTGCCTGATGTACATGGCTACCAGAGTTACAATGGCATTCCTGCCTTGCGTAAAGCTTTTGCCGACTGGTACCAGAAATATTTCCATATAACCCTGAATCCGGATAGCGAAATACTACCACTGATCGGGTCAAAGGAAGGAATTATGCATATCAGCATGGCTTTTGTGAACGAAGGCGATGAGGTATTGGTTCCAAATCCGGGTTACCCGACTTACACGTCCGTAACAAAATTAGCCGGCGGGAAAGTCCGTCCGTATCAGCTTGATGCCCGGCACAACTGGCATCCGGACATACCGGAACTGGAGAACAGCGATTTAAGCAAGGTTAAAATAATGTGGGTCAACTATCCGCATATGCCTACCGGAGCCAGTGGAAATGTGAAACTGTTCGAAAACCTGGTCGCATTTGCACACAGGCACAACATTTTATTGTGCAACGATAACCCGTACAGTTTCATTCTGAACACCAATCATTTGAGCTTATTGTCGGTGGATGGGGCGAAGGAAGTAGCCATAGAACTCAATTCCATGAGCAAATCGCATAATATGGCAGGATGGCGGATCGGAATGGTGGCAGGGCATGCAGACTACATTACAAGCATTGTGAAAGTGAAGAGCAATATGGATTCCGGTATGTTCAGGCCTATGCAGCTGGCTGCGGTTGAAGCATTGAACAGCCCTGACGAGTGGTATGCTTCAGTTAACGAAATCTATGGCAAACGCCGCAAACTGGTCGAACAGATCATGAACAAGCTGAATTGTACCTTCGATGCTACTCAAACCGGCTTATTTTTATGGGGTAAAATTCCTTCAACGTATGCTAACGGGGAGGAACTTACCGAAGAAATTCTTCACAAAGCTCATGTCTTTATTACACCGGGAATGGTTTTCGGCGACCAGGGCAATGAGTACGTACGGATTTCCCTTTGTGCTAACGAACAGATGCTGAACAAA
>Ga0208789_1000583_pt1 | contig 31485 bp, 27 predicted proteins | sample Methanotroph_Enr_FD_187368 | JGI IMG/M metagenome (GOLD analysis project Ga0208789, IMG submission 187368) | Enriched soil microbial communities from Old Woman Creek wetland in Ohio, USA - Methanotroph_Enrichment_5 (SPAdes) (version 2) | ecosystem: Environmental > Terrestrial > Soil > Wetlands...
TCACAAGTGTTCGAAACCTTTGCTTGAGGAATGAAAATTGAATTGAAAAAGTATAAATTACGCTTGAATCATTGCTACTAACCGGAATTTCTATTTCCAGGAATGCAGTTTTTCAATGTTTCGAACACTCTACATTTGCAATCCGTGCCTCTAAATACTTTTCATTCAATCACAAAGATATCCAACATTCCTTTTCCTCCTGCATAATCAACAGCAAACGTAATAAAATATACTCCATCCGGAATATGAAATTTGTATTTCCGGCTCATGACCAGGTTGTTTTTGCTTATAGTGAAGGTAGTAATTTGTTATAAATCTACCAGCATGAAATATTAATGATAATTATACCGGCACGGATTATTCGCTTCGCTCATGAGATCGCTTTGCTAAGTTACAAATCCGCGCCAGCGGAGGGGTTGGGATTTCAAATACCACCCGGCCAGAGCATAAAAACATTTATCATTCCGGTTTGCCTGAACCATAGCTTATTACATCAAAAACCTCTTTTCCTTATCGGAAAAGAGGTTTTTGAATTAAACAGATTCTATGAACTTTCTATTTCAGAATGATCTTTTTCGACTCAGTCCAATCGGGGGTCACCACCTTTAGCAGGTATATCCCTTTGGAATTGGCTGACAGATCAACAGTCATCTTCTGACCATCCCATTCCATTTGTTTAACTGGCCTTCCGGTATTATCAAATATATAAATATCCGCATTCCGGATTGAAGCAAGGGTTATTAACGACACTTCAAATTTCCCTGTAGTAGGATTCGGGAATACATTCAGAACTGAGGATGAAGGAACATATTCTTTATCACCTACGATAATGATAGGACCATCAGAATAGGTTACCAGGTTACAGGCAACATCGAGCGCCGGGTTAAAACCTCTCATGCAGTCGATACATGTTACACCTGTTACACAATCCGGATGATTCGGATGGCATAGATCCATATAGGATTCCTGGAAAATATACCGAAGTTCGATATCGTGGCCTGGCACAAAACCATTCATATCGAAATCGAAGGGTTTGGCGATGGAGCCTGGGCACCAGCCGGCTCGGTTGAATTGCCATGTCCCACCCTGAGGCATACAGCCATCAGGGTTGGGGTTGCAGGTTGTCCAGTTGTGCTGGGTAAAAGTTTTAACGCCATTGACCCAAATGTTATGCGTTGCATTGTAAAACTCAGCTGCATTCCCTGTGTTGTAATTATTGTCCCAGCCATGCCCGGTCGAAATTAATTTCAGTTTTGAAGCTACCGCATTATCAGGATAGGTGTAGTTAAAAGTATCGACCGGTTGCGGGGTTGCATAGTCGCCAAAAGGATAGTAGTTTTTCCAAACCTCCTTTACCATGCTGTATTTATGTGGAGGTATTCCCTGGCGGTAATCGAATGACAGATCGTAAAAGTAGCCATTATCGTATGTTTCGCAATTGACCCTGAACGTTACTTTGCCCTGAAGGATGGATGCATAGTCAGTTAAATCGATATCATGCGAACAGGCAACACCATAAGGAGTAATATATTTTATAATCTGAAACCAATTTCCTTCTTTGTCCCGGGCATCAACGCTGGCAACGCGGTCCCATTCGCCGCATCCTCCCGAAGGGCAATGCACATTTAAGGTGGCAGTGATTTTATCAAAAGCACCCAGATAGGAAGGCAATTCGGCATCAACAGTTGCCGTGCTGACCGAAGTATTGAGCAAAATATCTTTAAAAGCATCAACAGACATATCTGTTGCACTTGGTACGACATTAATATTTACGTTTTTTGTGGCAGTTGCGCCATAATTGTTTGTCGCCAATATCTCGATAGTGTAATTTCCATAGGCAGGAGGAGTCCACCATGCAGTAAAATGTCCGTTCCAGAAATTCTGAGCTTCAATGGTCTGCCCATTCACTCTGAACTGAACGCCACCAACTGAGAACAGTTCAGGGTATGTGATTGTAGAGATGCAGGCAAGCTGGATCTGTGAAAGCGAAGGCACAGGTATATCTCCCGCCAGTGGATTGCGGGGATCAATTGCCGGAACATGCCAGTTTGGATTAAGCACGTGAAAGCTCTGAATGACAGGCTCGGCCGGGTTATACTGGCTGTTGCCGGGTTGAGTTGCTTCAACAACAACAAGTCCTGTATCGCCGGAAAGTGTTATCGTATTGCCGGTAATAGAGGCTGGCCCTGAAAGAATGTTAAAGGTAACTTCCAATCCGGCTGTCGAAGTAGCTTCGATCTGAAAAGGGGGAGCTGTATTCAGTTTGTTGGGTATCTCCGCAAACGATATTGCCTGATAATTGGTATCGAGTGTGCCGTTAAAATTGGAGGTTGGCCCCACCATGGCAAAATTCAAAATGTCACCATCCCGGGTGGGGGAAAAAACTTTCGAGGTGAGTTTGGTAATAGAGGTATTGTTGCCTCCGGGAACGCCCTGGTTGAACTTATAATACATTTGCAGGCCTACTTCATTGCCGGTAAGCTCGTTTGTTTTCATGGTCTGTATTTCGGCCTGGGTAAGTGCCTTCGACCATACAGAAACTTCGTCGATGCGGCCACCCCAGTAGAAACTTTCGCCGGGTACGGGACTAAACCCAATATTAAAAGGAATGTTGGCAGCAGTAAAACTACCATTAGCAGCTTTGTTCCCTTTCAGTACCCCATTTACATACAATTTAACAGCCGCGCCATCGTAAACCCAGGCAAAATGCTGCCAGGTCAGCGGTATTATTGTGTTGGCAGGAGTTACATATTCAAATAACGCATTGTTGGAATTAACAAACCGGCACTCAATTTTGCCATCACCAATCTGAATCATGTAAAAGCCCTGCGACCCTCGGAAACCCATCAAGCCTTGTCCATACCCTATCTGATCGTTATAAAACCAACCGGCTATCGTCATTCCCGGTTTATTGGCAATATATTGCGAGCCGTTTTCGAGCAGCACATTGTCATCCACCTTATCGAAATGCAGGTACTGGTTGCTCTGGGCTTTTAGGCCGAAAGATGCAGCAAGCATCATCAGCACCAGCAAAAAACTTGTGTTGAAGTAGTTTTTTTTCATTTTGTAAACTGTTGATTGGTTAATAAACTGTTGATTGTATTCAATTCTTTCAAATTAGTAGCCCGTTTTAAGTCGCCTATCACTTTGGCCTGCCTCTAAAACCTAAGCCCTACCATGCGACCCACCAAATCTTTGTCTCAGGTTCTTCCCCGCCCTGTCTTGTTTTTGCTTCGGACCAATTTTCGGTATTATACTGGCTTTCCGAAGGTGGATAAGGCATCCTGAAATGGTTTATCCTATCACCTTCGTGGGTCGTCGATCCTGTTCGGCGGGCTTCGGCATAGGCTTCCCAGGGCTGCCGGAAAGCATCTATCCAGCGCTGGGTATAAATATTGGCCAGTTTTTCGTCTTCGGATCCGGCCACCCACGATCCAAAGTGGTTTTGTACCGAACTAAAATTTATTCCGGTCGGGATGTTGATCTTTTCATAAAATCCCGCCCCTGATAAAGGCAACTTTAATTTATGTGATATTTCCAGCCACCAGCTTATAGAAGCATTTATACCGTTCAAATATTCATTGTCCGCAAGGCCTTTGTCCACGGCCACCCCAATTCCCCTGAAATAGGCCTCGGCCTTAATAAAATGGATTTCAGCGCCAGTCATCAGGATAACGGGCATGAAATTTTCATCTTGAACAATAAAGAAATTAAAGGGGGAGTAATTTACATTGCTCTTTATTTCGAAGCTGTTATCCCTATGGCTTCCGTAAGGAAACCCTTGTGCGGATGGGGTATTTGCATCGGGTATTTGAGGGTATGGTTTCCATTTGCTGTTTTCGTCGCCTTCGAAGAAAATATACGCACGTGGGTCGAAAATGCCACTGCCCTCCTGATCGTCGCTATCTGAAAACTGGTGCCAGATATTGGAACCCATCCGCAGCCCGTTATGCTCACGGAACGACCAACTCACACTGTTGTTTTTGTAATTAATAACTGCAGGCCATAAACATGCACTTTCGAGTTTAGCACTATTAAAATAATATCCATCAAGTACAGGAAGGGCTCCATCGAGAATTTCTTTAATGATATTGCCGGCCAATTCAGGTTCTTTGCCCGACATGCGCATGGCATGGCGCAACCGCAATGAATTGGCAAACTTCTGCCACATTATCAAGTCTCCGTTGAACAGTTTGTCGAATAATGTAAAAGTGGCAAAAGGCTCGGTTTTGGATATAGAATCAGTGTTGATGTTATCGGCTGCCCATTTAAGGTCGTCAAGCAAGGAGAGATAAATATCCCGTTGGCTATCGTATTTCGGATGTAGCAAGGACAGGTCCTGAAAGCCATAACCGGCTTCCGAATAAGGGATATCGCCGAAGAGGTCGGTCATTTTAAAGGTTTTATAAGCCTTGGCAATCATAAGCATGGCTTTCATATTGGTAAGCTGACCCGAAGAGTCATATGAGTCGAAACGTTTCTCCAATTCCCTTATCGAAGGCAAAACCTTGTAATAGTTGCCCCAAATATCCTCGGTGCCAATGGTATAATTTCCCCATGCGGCTTTGGTGAGGGCAGCTTGCTGTGTTTGCTTATAAAGTATTTCGTTGTTTATATAAAACTGCTCATTGCCTGATGGGAATAGTGATTGGATAACATTATTAAAAAGTGACCCGTCAGTGGCCTTTGTGATGCCAAGTGGGTTGGTGTCGATTTCGTCAAAGCCTTTCCTACAGGATGCCAGGATTATGGTTAAAAGTACCAGGGCAAATATGGTCGTAAATTTCATGTCGGTTCTCTTTTTGTATTTTTATTATTCTTCAAATCGGATCTCTATTTCCTGTAGCAATTAAAAAGAAACATTCGCACCGAAAGTAAACGAGCGAGTCCCAGGGAATGATGCCCATTCGAAACCTTGTGCATTGCCCGAACCCATGATGCCTTCGGGATTGATGTTGTCGGGCAGGGTAGTATAGATGTAGAATAGATCGCGGCCAACCACCGAAAGTGTTAAGCTTTGGAATACCCGAAACTTCTTGAGCATATTGTCAGGCAAGGTATAGCTTAAGGATATTTCACGCATCTTCACCCATGTGTCTTCGAGTATGCCGGGTGTTGAAACAAATTTTCCCCATCCCCCGGCATTGGGCAGGTATTTATATAAATAATTCACCACTTTATCGTTAGGGGTCCCATCTTCATATACCCCATCCAAAATCACCCCTACATTCCGCACAACGCCATCCGGGTCGGTATAGGGCAATCCTCCGCCATCGCGCTCGAGCAATGTTGAAGGGCTTTGACCTGTTTGCAGCCCAATTACATACGATCCGCAATAAATGTCGCCACCCCATTTGGTGTCGATCAAAGTGCTCAACCTAAAATTTTTGTAGATTACTTCAGTGGTCAGGCCACCGGTAAATTTAGGCGAAGCATTTCCGATAGGCACACGGTTATCGGTAATTTTGTATTTGGTGCCTTCATCGTTCAGTATACGTTTCCCGTTTTTGTCATATACATAATCGTATCCGGTAATGGTCCCGTATTCCGAGCCTTCGTATAATTCCATGGCCGGCCCGTTAAGCCCCCATATATCAGCCAAGTGATACATGTCGGAATACCCGCCAAGGCTTAAGATATAATTCCGGTTCCGCGAAAAATTAAACCCGGCTTTCACGACCCATGCCTGTGTTTGTACTGGGACAGTATTGATAATAAGCTCAAACCCCTTATTGGAAAGTTCACCCTCATTAATGGTAATATTGTATGCACCGGAACTCACAGGGACCGGCAGTTGCAATATCTGGTCAGTAGAATGTTTGTAATAATAGGTAAAGTCGATATCGATCCTGTTATTAAACAAACCAAGATTTAAACCAGCTTCATACCCATTTACAAATTGTGGCTTTAATTCGAAAGGGGGGATTATAAGGGGCAAATTAGAAGCTTGCTGGCCACCAAAAAGGTTCGTCAAGTAATAAAAATTTTTGTCGTAAGGCGATGCGCAATTTGCAGTTTGGGATATGCCTCCCCTGAGTTTCAGGAAATATAACCAAGGTATTTTTTCCTGAAGTTTAAAGGCTTCAGTGGCAATAAAGCTCAAGGAAACAGATGGGTAAAAATACGAATTGCTCGTGGACGGAAGTGTGGATGACCAGTCATTCCTCCCGGTTAATTCGAGGAAGATATAGTTGTTGTAGGCGAGGTTGAGGAAGGAATATACCGAGTTGGTACGTTGCTTTTTTATGGTTTCGACTGGCACCAGGGATCCCGCGTTATCGCCCGCTTTTTTTACGATTGTATTGCCGTTCTCGTCAATTGAAAACACATAGTCTGATAAATTAAAGAAAGTGTACATGTTGGGATAGTACCAGGTGCCTGAGTGGCCGGAAATACCATAAGCATCATAATCCCACCTACTTGTGCCAACACTATACCTGACATCTAATTTTGAGCCAAAGAGGCTTGTCTTATGCGCGGTCAGCAGGAATTCGAGGTTGTCGTTGGTAACCTTTGAGAGGCTATTGCTGTAGCTGCCCTCAAGTTGACCGATAAAATCGATCGGTTTGTTCTTTGAAGTGAATTGCTCAATGGTGTAATCGCGTCCAACCCTTCCGGTAGCGTTCAGCCAGGGAGTGATATCATAATTCAGGGAAACCGACCCTGTATATTTATCCCGGTCCTGCCAGCTATTGTTGTTGTAGTAATTCCACCAAATATGTTCATCTACATCCCTATAAGGATATCCGTCCATCAGGTTTTGCGTACCATCAGCCAACTGGTAATTCCTCATATCAATTCCCTGGTAGCTTCGGGGCCACGAATACAGAAACCCTTTGCTGAACGAATTCTGGTCCTCGCCAATCATAGGGCTGTTCATTCGTTTGTATTTTACATACGTCATCGAGACATCGGCCTGAAGTTTATCCGAAATTTTAATGTTCGAGCCAAAATTGATAGTCGAACGGGTGAAGTTGCTGTTATCTATTATCGGGGTATGGTCCTGTCGGGTGAATGATAAACGCAGCGTTCCCTTATCGGTGCCACCCTGCACCGAAATATTATGGGTTTGGGTGTTGCCATCGTGGAAGGCCATTTTAAGGTTATCCGGTTGTGGCGAATAATCACGCATTTCGCCATCCCACCATTTCACCATTTGTCCTTTCATTTCAGGGCCCCACGATACTGCCGATCCATAATAACCGAATTCTTCGGTTGTCGTACGTGTTTCGCCTGCCTGGTTAATAATCAGTTTGTCGTTGCCATAAATGCCCGGATATAAGAGTGTCCCTTCTGCATCAACGGGAAACCCTGGCTCACTGAAGGTAATGGGCCCGCCTGCGCCGTATTTATTCTGTACATCCCTGTAAAGGTATGGATGGGTGATTTTGCAATTGTAGTTATAGGTTACACCAATGCCTGTTTGCTTTTTGCCCCGCTTGGTGGTAATAAGTATAACCCCGTTTGCCCCTCTTTCGCCATATAACGCCGATGCAGCACCTCCCTTGAGTACGGTATAAGTTTCAATATCAAAAGCATTAAGGTCGGAGATGCCGTTTCCCCAATCCACACCACGGCCAACACTGTTCAGCCCTGAAACATTGTCCAAAGGCACATTGTCGATAACTATAAGGGGCTGATTGTTTTTAGCAAGGTTGTTATTCCCCCTGATTACAATTCGGGTAGATCCACCTTCGACTCCATCGCCCTGCGAAACAAGCACTCCTGCCGATCGACCGGCAATAGCCCCGATAACATTGGGTGTACTGGATCGTGTTATTTCATTGGTATTAAGTTTTTCGGAGGAATACCCTATTTCGCGTTTTTCGCGTTTCACACCCAGTGCTGTGACCACAAATTCCTGAAGCCTGCGTGCTTCAGGAGTTAATGAAATATTAATCACCTGCTGATCTGTGACACTGACTTCGACAGGCGAAAAACCTATAAAACTATAGGTGATCACTTTTCTGGAAGTAATACCAGGCAGCTTATACTGACCATCGACACCTGACATGGTTCCCTGAGTAGTACCTTTAATAACAATTGAAACACCCGGCAAAGGCAATCCATCGTCAGCAGCAGTAACAGTACCGGTAATGATACGGGTTTGGGCGACCGATACAAATGTGACAGCCAGAAAAAGACTTAAAAAAGTAAGTACTTTCCTCATTTGAAAGTAGTTTTTAGGTTTAGCATTGAGTGAACCGGTTGAAAGAGCACTACCTGGCCGGTCAATCCAGAAGAACTTCCTTTTACAATTACTTTATTACATTATTATAAAAGTTGCTCTGACAAAAATAGGAATATTATCAAGCCTAATAAAAAAATGTGCGATAACTTATAAAATTATTTTTGAATCTGGCTACTACTTAATGAAATTCGGTAGAACCGCCCGTTGATTCGGGCAAATATTGGATCTCAATTCGTTATATAGAACAATTGACATATTTGGTGGTTAATATAAGTTCAAATACCGTTGATCAGGTATACCAATTCAGGCAGATGAAATAAATAACTGTCATTGTTTCGTATTTTTACCTTTCAATGCGAACTAAAGAACCATATACACTTTTATGCAGATCTGGTAAAGTCTACAGGTTCATGCTCAAAATTTGCTTTTTGGGGGCTTTAGTTACCTGGAGTAATCATGTGTTTCCTGAAGGAACAAAACAACTGGAGCCTGTTGGTTCGCCGGCAACATCGGCGTGTAAACTTGCACTTACACGCAACACTGCCGAAAACAGGATTCCTTTCGCCTTACTCGACTGCGGGGACGAATTCAGGCTCAATGTCCGTATCCGGAATTTTGCAACCGAAAAAATATACCTGGGTTTCGGTGCTGTGATTGATTATTTTGATAGTGCCCTTATTTATACCGATGTGGAGTATCAGCTTAAAGATCCTGCCGGCAATATTGTTGCTTCACATAACCTGCGACCAGTACCTGATTTCCCCAATGAGGCAGGGTTTATCAATTCGCGGGATGAGGCGGTTGCCGGACCTGATATAAACAATACAAATCCTGCCGGATATGACCCTATAAGTATAACACCTGCAATGAATGGTGATTATGTGCTTGAATTCAATATTCCGAATGTACTTGAAACAGAGATGAGGATATTTAAATATTTCGATGTTACAGTAGCAAGTGGTAATATTCCATTACCTGGCAGGTTATGGAGTAAAGCATGGCAGCTAAGCTCCTCGAGTATTTATTCAGAGACAAACTCAACATACACTTCCTTCTATATTTATTCGAACGACAGTATAGTTACAAAATTTAATTGCAACGGTCTGGCTGGAGGTGTCTGGGCCATATACAGCAACGAATGGGGATGCTCCACATCCGGAACATGGAGCGAACGCCGCCAGTCGATCGAAGGAAACGCAACCGTGCAGCCTCAGCACCGTATTTTTCTCAACGACCCTGATGAACTCTCCTTCCCATCAGGTCTTATCGGAGAACTCATAAGTTTCGAAGTTATTCCCGGCACTTGTGATACGGTAGTAACGTTCGCTGCCCTGGTAAGTAAAAAGGGAAATATCGAAGTACTTATTGACGTACCTCCGCTGAATCCTAATACCACCGGTCCCGAGGATGTTCAGTTAGGGTACAGTGTGAGTGCAGGTACCAATATTTTACTTCCTGCCTGGGATGGGAGAAATGCATACGATATTCCTCTACCCGACGGAACACAGGTTGAAGCCCGCATACGCTTCCTGAACGGGCTTTCCAATGTGCCGCTTTATGATGTGGAAGACAATCCCGGAGGCTTTAAAGTTGACATACACAGGCCTGCTCCTGCATTGGCTTCCACAAAGCTAGAACTTTTCTGGGACGATACGAAAGTACCTCCCTTTAACCCGGGTGCCAGTAATACAACCGTTGGCTGTTTATATACCGGAGTCAGTCCGGTATCTGGTTGTCACGAATGGACTCGAATCAGCACACTCGGTGATTTGAATACCATAAATTCATGGTGGTATTATTCGGGTGGAACAACCTTTACCATACCCATAACACTCAAACTCAGAACGGGATCGGGCCATATTACCGGTCCGGCAACCATATGCGAAGGCCAGGTTGCATCATTTCAAACTACAGTTATCCCGTTTGCACAAACGTACATATGGCATGTAACAGGACCCGGGTTATCCTTTTACACTGAGCAAGTTGGCCCTGATACATCTTTCAACCGGCTCTTTGCCGATCCGATGCTTCCGGGTGAGTATATGATTTCTGTTTGGGGTGAGAATGCCTGCGGTGCAGGAGACAGCGTTTCGTTTACGGCATACTTTTCGGGCAACCAGCCACCACCGGTAACCGGGAACACATCCGTTTGCCGGAATTCCACTATTCAATACCAGGTTCCCGGATCGTATATAAGTGTCCTCTGGAGTGCAGCAAAAGGCACAATTATCGGATCACAGGGAGCGAATCCCGTGGTTATCCGCTGGTATACTTCAGGTGTTGATACCATAAATGTACTGCTAACCGACGAATGCGGAACGAGACTTTCGCGGCTACCTGTGACTATACATCCGGTTGCCAGGGCTGAATTTGCAGTCAGCAACGAATTTACATCCTGCCCCGGTCTGCCGCTGAATTTTACCGACAGTACGATATTGAGCGCTGGAACTATCGTATCACGGTTGTGGAACTGGAACGATGGCAATACACACAGCGGAAACGACTCTCTTATGTCGCACAGTTTTTCTGACCAGGGAATTTACAATGTAATACTCACGGCAATAACAGATCAGGGCTGTGAATCAAGAGCAGAACACCCGATTCAGATTATTCCTTTTCCGGCAGCCTCATTTTCGTGGTACCGCAACTGCATATCAGATTCACTAAAACTGACTGATAATTCCACCGGCATCAATCTTAGCTCATGGGAATGGGACCTGGGATTTTCGCAAGCCACAACTGCCAACCTATCGCTTCAGGAGCCCTCGGTTATTTTTCATACTACAGGACAGTTTCCTGTAGTCCTGATTGTTGAAAACAAATACGGTTGCCGGGATACTTCCGAAAGAATGGTAACTATTCATGAGCCTCCGGTTGCGGATTTCAGCTACGAATTACCTTGCAGCGAAACGGAAATCAGGTTTACTGACATGAGTACTCCTGCTGATACCGCACTTTCTCAATATTCCTGGTGGGGAAAATCGGATGACAGCCAGATTTATTTTGGAAATCCGGCTTCTATTATGTTAGGCAAAGAGGGAGATTATCAGATAAATCATACAGTGACTGACTTATTTGGTTGCTCAGATACCATTTCAGCAACCCTTTTTGTGAACCAAAAACCAGACTGTTCGTTCAGCTACAGCATTGATCCAGACAACGGACATTTACGTTTCGACAACCTTACAACCGGAGCTTCGGAATATTTCTGGGATTTTGGTAATAATACTTCTTCGGCCTCGAGGCAACCTGAAACAAACTACGAAACCGAGGGTGAATACACTATACAGCTTATCGCTAAAAGTCCTGAAGGCTGCACCGACACTGCAACCCAACTGTATCATTATATTCCTGGTTTATTTCTTCCTAACGCCTTTAAGCCCGATAATAAGCAGAACAATAATGTTTTCAGACCTGTTACACAACGGAATTCGCTTAGCCCATATTTACTTCAGATATATTCACGCTGGGGACAACTTATTTTCAGCACTACCGATCCCGAAACAGGATGGGATGGAACATTAAAGGGAAATCCATGCCCTTCGGATGTATATTATTACCTGATTAAATACAATTCCGGAAACCCGGAGAAATCCGAAATTTCCACTAAAAGAGGTACAGTTACATTAATCCGTTAATTTTGCGCTATAAAATTCTGCTCTGAATTATATCAAATACTTGCCCCCTCAACCCTGTATGTCCGAACATCGTCATTTTGTCCATCATAAACCTTACGGGTACCTGTGTCAGTTTGTATGTGAACTGCAGCACAAAAAACTCGTTGGCGAATTATATAATTTCCCGGAAGGCACCATGGCGATCGGCCGGCTTGATGAACATAGTGAGGGCTTGCTACTGCTTACAACCGATGGAAAGGTAAGTGAGGAAATCAGGAGCCGCAAAGTGGAGAAAGAATACTACGCACAGGTTGATGGAATAATAACTGACGAGGCTATTGAATCACTCCGGCAGGGAGTTGAAATCGGAATCCGCGATGTAAAATACATGACACTGCCCTGCAAGGTCTCCCGGCTGGATAACGATCCCGGATTTGAGCCCCGAAGCCGTAAAATCCGTGATGATCGTCATGGCCCCACATGCTGGATTTCGGTTACACTTACCGAAGGGAAATACCGGCAGGTGCGTAAGATGACTGCCGCAGCAGGCTTCCCGACCTTACGACTGGTCAGGGTAAGGATTGGGAGTATTAACCTTGGCAATTTGAAGGCTGGAGAAGTAAAGGAAGTTGATATCCTGGCTTTTGACTGATGTGCTGCTTTCAAAAATAATCACCCGGATCAGTGATTAATATATTCTGTTTCAGCTTTTAACAACCACCACCTGAAGCGGCTTGCTTCTTGACCGGCTTAACAGATTTTTTCTCCTTTTTTACTGAAGACGCATCATTTTTATTCGTTGCAACCGGTGAAGAAATTAATCTCAAAGCAACTGTATCAATACCGGGAGTCTCACTGAACTGAGGAAGCAATAGTGTAAGGGAATCGGAAAAGGCACTGATTTGTGCATATGTACCGGTGAATAAACGTATATTTCTGTAACCAGTCTGCAGCAGCATCAGCCAGGGACCGTTCGCCTGTTGCTGAGTTTCACCATACAGAACAGCAGTTTGACCGGCTTTTTCTACATCATGAAAAACAGTTTTACTTTTTTTCGAAAACAGTTCACGTACCGGGATATTTACAGCATTTTTTACATGTCCCCGATCGAAAGTAACAGAGTTGCGCACATCGATAAATACAGTGGTACCGGCACTATCTTTCAGCAAGGCTACTGTTTGTGTGGGTGTTACCACTAAAGCCGGATCTTTAAGCAATGCAAGACTTTCGGCTGGTGAAAGTGTATATTTTACTTCGGGTCTCCGCAGTGTTATTAATCCGGTGACTATCACCAGCACAATAACAGCAACAGTTATTGTAAGCCGGTTGGTTTTATTAAGCTCTTCCATCATAGTAATAAGTATTTTGCAGGTTTAATTAACAACCACCACCCGAAGCAGCCCCGGATGCTTTTTTTACAACCTTAACCATTTTCTTTTCAGCTCCGGCTTTTGGAGTCGCAGCCATTTCGGGACTACCAAAGAAATGCTGACAGGCGGCAATGCGGAACTGGTATAGTTCCAAAGCACTTCCTGAAGCAGTTTCTGCTGGTTTTTCAGCTTTAACTATTGTGCTGAACCATTGATTTACACCACCCTGCATAACATATATACGCTGTAAACCAGTTCGTTTGCTGATGATCCAGGCCTGATCGGAGGTTACATCGGCATTGGAATAAAAAACTTTATCCATTTCCTTTTGATTCAGCGTTTCCTGTGCTGAAGCCGAAAGCAGGGAGTCAACAGGAATGTTAATCGCTCCGGGAATAGAAAATGTTTTAAACTGCGATGCCGGCCTTACGTCAATCAATAGTAATGCAGGATCTTTTTTTACAAGCCTGTCGGTAATATCATCAGTAGATAAAAACCTTGAGGGATCATCAATTGCCGCAAGCAGCAGTGCAGGTTGAGTTTGTTTGGCAGTATCTTTAGCAGGCATAAAGAGTATTCCGACGCCGAGTGCTATTATGATGCCTGCCAGTAACAGATATCTCTTATTCATAAACTTAATTTTTAATACTCAACTTTTTTAACCTTCTTTTCAACAAAAGCAGCTCCGTAAAACATACCAACGGCGGCAACTATCAGCAGGAATCCGAAAACAGTCGATTTCATCCCCAGCATTTCGTAAATCGTGGCATTTCCCATATTCTGGCTGTTGTATAACCCCTGAAACAGCGGGTAAAGCTCTGAGAAAATAAAAACGCCGATAAACAATCCGCCACTGAAAACCATAGCATCTATTTTGCCTATAGCCACTCCCGTAAAACTCGTGCCGGGGCAAAAGCCTCCAAGGGCAAAGCCAAATCCCATTATGATTCCACCTACAATGGCCGACATCACATAATAGGGATTGATATAAAGCATGGACATATCCATCCAGCCCATATAATCAAAATAAAAAATTCCTGTCATGGCTGTAATAGCAGCAGTGAAAAACACGCGCAACACCACAAAATCATAGGCAAAGAAAGTTCCCATAATTTTGCGGGATGAAGAAAAACCAGAGGCTTCGAGAGAAAATCCGAATCCAACTCCCAGTAACAATGCAATTACATTGTTCCAGGTTTCGGGTATAACACCCATGGGAATAAGAGGTCCAACCATTATTTTTTTTTATTTAATTCGTTTGTAAAAGTCTGAAACTGTATGGCCGCTTGCTTTAAATCCATAATCTTTTAAAAATCCATGAAAACAAGTAAGCTGAACCGAAAATTGCCAACATCGTGATAATGCCTGATGCTGAATGTACAGCCATTCCACTTAAAGCAGCACCACTTGTACATCCACGGGCAAACTGAGAACCTATTCCGAAAAGGATTCCTCCGGCAAGGGCTGCAATAAGCCTGGTTCTGCTGGTGATTTTTGGGGAATGCTCGACTTTAAATTTTAATCTCCCATAAAGAGTTCCCGAAAGAAATCCCCCTGCAATAACACCAATAACCTCGAAGACCAGCCAGTTACTCATAGGGCTGGCATCGTCGCTGAGGAATTTGCTGTAGTATTTGTTTTCTTCCGCGTGAGCCGGTGCCACAGTATGTACTGCTGAAACTACTGAGCTTTTAACGGCACCACTAGCGCCAAGCCCACGACCGGTAATATAATATGTGCTGAAAAGTACCAGACCCAATAATACACCGCCCAGATAAGGATTGATGTAAAAAGTGCCATCGCGTTTGTTCTTTGCCATGATTAACTATTTTTTGTGTTGAACTAATTTTAAAATGAGAGGGGATTCCGGTAAATCGTACTGCCCAAATCCCAAATCCTAACCCCTAATACAAATACCTGGTAATCTGCCCTGCTTCAACCATTATAAACCTGAATATCAGTCCGCCCAGAAGTACCAGTATTGCTGGTATAACTATAGGAACCTTGAACCCTATAAGTTCGAGTATTTCGAGTATGGCCGGAAGCAGAAGCCCCAAAATGATTACAAATACAAAGAATGGAACCGTGAATTCTCCGCCCAGGAACAAATTAGCCGCGTCAATCTGCACCTGCGATCCTGCAAGGAATCCCATGATCATATGGACAATGAAGAACAATTCGACTGCAATAAACAGCAGATCGAGCCTGCCAATAAGCCGGCGTTCCTCATGATTTTTACTCATCAGAATAATACTGGCAGCACCCGTCGACATTCCTGAAACCAGGAACAGAGGCCCGAGTATTGTCGTATTCCATAAAGGCCGTGCGTTGAAAGCCGAAAGCAATATCCCTGTATAAATTCCAAGAATAACAGCATAAATAGCTATTGGCCAGGCAACATACCATCGGTTTTTAATTACCCAGGCTTCAAAAGTATAGAGAAATTTAAATTTCCAATCCCAGTTTGGGAATACTTCCCTTATATAACTGGCTGACCATATAATGGATAAGGGTGTCATGATCATTAATACCCACGCACCCCAGCCCATAGGTGATTCAAGCCGGATGGTGGTATATAACTGCCAGAAATAAAGTTTGTGCTTTAGATCGAGGAAAAGCATAAACAAACCTATAATCAGTGCAAAAGGCACAATAAAGGGTGCCCATTTTACGGTTGCCTGCATTTCCTTTTCCTTTCCGAGAATTGTATAAACGGCCGCCAGGAAAAGGATTCCTGCTGCCAGTCCACCCAGGAAAAGATAAATCGGGATCTGCCAGTGCCAGATATGCAGATAAGGGTCAATATTCGGAATATTGCGACCGCTTACAAATAATTCTTCTTTCATATCAAAATGAATATTTTTGAGTTATCAGGTCAGGTAAAATATGTTTGGTTTGGTTCCAGCTTCAGGTGCAAGGGCTTTGAATTTGCGGTTTTTCAGAACATTAACAATTTCTGAATTCGGATCATCAAGATCACCGAAATACATGCAACTGGTCGGACAAACACTCACGCAGGCAGGATTTTCACCTTTGCGCACACGGTGGATACAAAAAGTACATTTGTCCACATATCCGTCAGGATGCGAATACCTTGCTTCGTAAGGACAGGATTGTATGCAAGCTCCACATCCAATACATTTGTTGTGGGTTACCAGAACAATTCCGCCATCTTCGAAGTGACTTGCACCGGTTGGGCAGCAACGCACACAAGGTGAATTATCACAGTGATTGCAACGTTCCGAACGCAATTCAATGGTTACGTTTGGATAGGTTCCGTCAACAGTTTCGGTCACCCAGTCGCGGCAAAAACCGATGGGGACATTATTTTCGGTCTGGCAGGCAACTACACAGTCGCTGCAGCCTACACATTTTTTGGTGTCGATAGCCATCGCGTACCTCATGCTTCAGCCTCCTTTCGTGGATCTTCAGTTAAAAATGTTATAAAATTTCCCCGCATTCCGGTTCCGCCCATAATGGGATCCAACATCACGTTAGTGATAAGTTCGGTATCGTTCACACCTCTTCCGTAGGCAAATTTCAGGGGTTTATGATGGTGCCCGAATCCATGTACAATGTATACTGAGTCCCAGCGGATACGCTCTGTCAGCCTGACTTTTACTGAGAAGTTCGAAACAGCCCCATCCTGATTTTTCAGCCATACATACTGGTCTTTTTTTATTCCCCATATGCGGGCTACCTGAGGATTAATCCATACTGAATTTTCGGGCATCAGTGCAACCAGGTTAGGATTGTTGGCTGTACGGCTGAAGGTATGCATAGGAGCACGTCCATAAATAAGGCGGTAAAAACCTTCCTGCGGTTCGGGATGCTGAGTGAAAACCGGCATTGGATCAAAACCTGCTTCAGCCAACTCGTGCGAATACAACTGAATTTTACCTGATGCTGTTTTAAACTGATGGTCACTGCCAGGTTCGATATATGGAGAACTTTTCCGCGTTGTCTTTTTTACACCTATCCTCTGTAGTTCTTCGAGTGATGAACCCACCTGTTTGAGCTGCCAATCGAGTACTTCGGAATAATCCTTGTAGTTATAGTAAGCACCAAGTCCTAGTCGTTCGCCAAGTTGTTTGGCAATCCACCAGGCCGGTTTGGTTTGATTCAAAGGCTCAACGGCAGGCATGCGCAAACAAAGGGTTGGTTCGCGGTGCGCTGTTGCACGTATATCGTCATATCGTTCAAGATAAGTGCATTCAGGCAGTACGACATCGGCATATCCGGTGATTTCCATTGGCATGGTATCAATTACCACCATTAACTCAAGTGATTGCATGGCCTTTGTGAGTTCCTCTTTTAAAGGCACCGATGCAACCAGGTTAGTCCCTGAAACAAACCATCCCTTAATTCTTGCCTCTTTGCCATCAGCAGGGTACGAAGCAGTTATAACAGAATTGGTAACAGCTTCATTCGCCATTGGATATTTCCCGTCGAGAAGCTCTTTCCACGACCAGGCTGGTTTTGGATATTCCGGATGTGGAAACTCAGGTATTTTAATCCCTTCTTTAAAGAAAATTCCTCCCCTGCTGCCCCAGGAACCAAGCAAGGCATTGAGTATGGCAATTGCCCGTGTACGTTGCACATCGTCGCCATACCAGGCTGCATGGCGCCCCGGATGAATAATAACCGATGGTGCTGCATTTGCCATTTCGCGGGCAGTGCTGCGGATCAGGGCAGGTTTCAGGGTTGTGATCCCATAAGCCCATTCAGGAGTAAAGTTCTTAACATGTGCTTTCAGTTCATCAAAACCTTCGGCATATGCTGAAACATACTCTTTATTGTACAACTCATCATTTATCAAAACATGAATCCAAGCGAGCAGCAAGGCAATATCAGTGGAAGGTTTTATCGGAAGCCAGAATTTTGATTTGGAAGCAGCTGTCGAGAGCCTTGGATCAACAGTTATAATTACAGCACCTTTATCGATAGCTTCACTCATTTCCTGCACCTGTCCGTTGTGCATATTTTCACCTATGTGCGAACCAATAAGAACAAGACACCTGGTGTCGCGGATATCCGTGACTTCGGGACTGCTGACTGATTCGCCGAAAGTAGCTTCGAATCCGACATCTCGGGGACCGCGGCATTGGGCAAACGAAGGGGCAGCCAGATTGGTAGTTCCATAAGCTTTCATCAGGTGCGAGAAATGATTTCCGGATGAACCATGAAAAAACAGTGCCATGCTTTCGGGACCATATTTGGCCTTCATTTCATTCATTTTTGTGGAAATAAATCCAAGTGCTTCGTCCCAGCTTGCTTCGCGATAAGTCTGCTTACCCTCTTTGGTAACACGCATAAGCGGTGTTTTGAGCCTGTCAGGATCCGAAAACATGCCGACTCCACCAGTGCCACGCGGACAGAGTCTGCCATTGCATTGAGGATCGTCATCATTTCCCGTAATCTTTTTAATGTTCCCATCTTCGGTAACGTGGGCCCAGGCGGCGCACTTCCAGAAACATACTTCGCAATAAGTAGGAACCCTGCGCAATGTTTCTGTTTCGTTCTCGCTGTCATTACCGAACAAAGACGAACCCAGCACAGCTTTTGCAGCACCAACCGAAACGGCGGTGGCTCCAAGGCCTAATGCTGAAATTTTAATAAAATCTCTCCTTGTCTTCATGTGATTATACTCTTTTAACAATCAATCACTTACAATAATCAGTATGTATTCTATTGTTTATTGAATAACAAAGGTAGAGCAAAGTTCCACTCCTACAAACAGAAGCCGGTCTGACACTATTATTCTATCCTTCTGTATATCTGATACTTATAAAATTGTCAATCAGATTGGATTTGACATTCGATATTCATCTTACTGATTATCTTATATTTACAATCTTATCTGGAATTGGTATAAATACTAAAATACAAATGTATATTGCTATTTATCAGACATTTACAGAATATAATAATTACTCAAAATAAAAACTGTCACAGATCATAAAATAATCTGATCAGGACAATCTTCCCTTACTTTAAAACTCTTAACAGGTAACAGATTTCTTCATAGTTTTGATGGGTGCTAAACAGACTATTGAATCAAAATAGATTTATAAACCGGAGAACTTTCCTGCGATTGGCTACTTTTGGCGCAGTTGCTGCATTTGTTGCCCTATGGAGTATGATGACCCGAAAAGCCAGACAGATATCAGAGCAACCTGCAACAAACAGGATAAATACAAAAAAACTGGGTACCGGTATATTTATTTTCGACAAATATATCGTTGTGAAATCGGATTCTTTCGTTAAAGTTTTTTCGAATAAATGTACCCATGCCGGTTGCAGGATCAATAAGGAAATTAGCGGTCAGTTGGTTTGCCCCTGCCATGGTTCCCGGTATGATGCTTTTACAGGTAAGGTATTGCAAGGTCCGGCAGGACTTCCTTTATCTTCAATCCCTTTCAGTACTGATACAAATTCAGGTGAAATCACAATTAAAATCTAAAATTGAAAATTCCCGATAACATACGCAAGTATATTGCTTTTGACACATTTGGTTGGGTAGCCACGGCATCCATTATAATTTGTGCTGTTACGGGAGCTTTACTTGCGGTGCCTTATGATGTAGCCTCCCCATACCTTTCAGTTACAAAACTTGTTATTACCAATCCTGCCGCTTCATTGCTCAGAAACATGCATTACTGGAGTGCGCAATTATTTCTGATACTAACCTTAATACATATTTTCGACCATCTCCGTAAAGGGACCGAAAGCAATATAAAAACGAAAAGTGTCTGGTTCCGGCTTAGTCTTTCGTTGATTTTCACAGTTTATGTGATGCTTTCAGGCTTTATCCTAAAAGCCGATGGCGACAGTATGCAGGCACACCGTATACTTTCGTCGCTGGTAAGCAGTCTTCCCTGGATTGGGTTTATGCTGCAGCAAACCATGATTGGTGCAGAAAGTAATTTCCAGGTATTATACATTCAGCATGCTGCAACAGCAACAGTAATTCTCTTCGTGATCATCATGGAGCATGCACGAAGTTTAAAAGTAAACCTGCTAACTTTGCTTATAACAACTATTATTATTACAATCCTGAGCTTCCTGTTCAGGGCACCGATCAATGGTTTGAACGATGCAATTATGAAAGGCCCCTGGTACTTTGTCGGATTGCAGGAAACACTGCACTGGGTTTCGAATCCGCTTCTGGTAACTCTTGGACTGATTATTCTGCTTGTATTATTTTATCTGATCCCCTGGGTTAAGCCGTTCTATTCAAAAATCATCAAGCAGTTTTTTGTTGTATTGATCATCCTTTATGCCCTGCTAAGCATTACCGGGTTTTTCTTTCGCGGGCCAATGTGGCAATGGCAATGGCCCTGGGGAAATGAATACAAAATGCAGCCTTTATTGCATGCTGAAAAAATCAGTTTTTTATCAAACGATACGGCTCAACTCGTCATAATACAGGGTCATGCCGAAGGATGTGTTTCGTGTCACAAAGGCATGATCGGTTTTGCTGAAGCACACAAACCTGAGTATATCGGCTGTTATTCGTGCCACGGCGGGGATCCGTTAACTCTGGATAAAAGCAAGGCTCACAGCCAGATGGTTGCCGTTCCGGGAAATCTGTCAAATGCATCAGAAACCTGTGGAAATGCGGGATGCCATCCAGGAATTGTAAATCGCGTAAACCACTCACTGATGTCGACTCTGAGTGGAATTATCAGTGTTGACAAATGGGCATTTGGTGAAACTGATGATCTGAATCAGGCTTCACACATTAATGAAACAGGAAATACAGCTTCGGGTCAGCACTTGAGGAATTTATGTGCCGGATGTCATCTGGGTAATGAAAAAATAAAAACCGGTCCGGCTGAGTGGCTCGAAAGAGGAGGCGGATGCCTGGCTTGTCATCTTACTTACGATAAAAATGCTTTAGCCACATTGAATCAAATGAAAAGAAGGCAGAAATCTGACACTATCCTTCCGATGTATCATCCTGCAATAGACTTGAATATCACCAATGATAAATGCAAGAGTTGTCACAGCCGGTCGGGCCGGATTTCGATGAATTACGAGGGTTGGCACGAAACTGAATTAAAACCTGAAAATGTTAAGGGAAGAAACAATTACCAGGTTCTACCCGATAAACGTGTTTTTATAAAAATGCCCGAAGATGTTCATCACCAGAAAGGAATGCTTTGCGTGGATTGCCACGGCTCATACGAACTGATGGGAGATGGAAAGCATTACTCACACAAGGAAGATGCAATAAAAGTGCAATGCAGCGATTGTCATACACAAAAAACATACAATCAGAAACTGCTGACCAATACAGATCAGGAAACTCAGCTGATTTCGTGGTTGCGGAAATTTCAAACCAAAGGAGTTTATGTAATTCTCACTCAAAAAGGAAATGTTCCGCTGGTAAACACTATAGTTGAAGAAGAGGGCATGCGACTGAGCATGATTAAAAAATCGGGAAATACCACAGTTATCATGAAACCGCCTGCCAGAGTTTGTACCGAGGGCAAAGCACATGCACGGCTTAGTTGCGAGGCCTGCCATACTGCCTGGGCGCCGCAATGCATTGGTTGCCACAATAGTTACGAAAGCAAGACTATGGGCTTCGATATGCTGAAAAACACTGCCCAAAAAGGAACCTGGATTGAACATTCAACCGAAGGAGTGGCTGAATTACCGGTCCTTGGAATAAATGCTACCGATAAAACAAGGAAAAACGGCATCATCAGTACATTTACTTCGGGTATGATCATGACCATCGATAAAGGTTCATTTAAGAAAGGAGAAAAAACTGTGTTTCACCGGCTTTATGCTCCTTCGGCGGCACACACCACCCAACGCCAGGGACGGAGTTGCAAATCGTGTCACAACGATCCTCTTGCCATAGGCTACGGCCGGGGAGAATTATCCTTTTCGAATTCCGGAAAATGGACTTTTGATCCTTTGTATCAGAACAATAAATACGATGGATTACCCGAAGATTCCTGGACAGGATTCCTTCGGGAGCGCAGGGATCAGGCTTCGACCCGAATCGGGATGCGACCTTTTAATCTGGCTGAGCAAAAACGCATCCTAACTGCCGGGGCATGCTTAACCTGTCACGATGCAACATCAAGTGTGATGAAACGAAGCCTGGTCGATTTTGATAAGGAAATCAACGAAAGAAGCAAGAAATGTATTATGCCTGTTTGGTAAAAAAATTTCAGACCAAGCTCTCTGGTAATATTCTTTCAGTGCCTGGTATTGGAGATGTAGGAGTTAGGTTTTGGGGATTGGGTTTTAGGGAGCCCGGTAATGGTTGGTTAATTGCCACTTTTAACACTTAAGCATTCTCAACTTTAGGCACTTTAGGCACTTCAAACTTTAGGCACTTCCAACTTTTGCGACTTATTACTTACGAAGTTTTTTCTGATTATCCCCGTTGGCTGGCCATCAGAATTTCGGCTGCAGCCAGATCGTCTTTCGAATTAACATTCATAAACAGGTTCTCAGTATAAAAATCCAGTTTATTATTGATACCCAATTTGTTAATACTTATTTCTTCAAATAAATCAGGCAATTTGTAATTGCCTTTCTGAATAAAAATATTCATCGATTCAAGTACCGACAAATGATAAAATCCACAAAGTGGTTCGTAATGCTGATTTCCTTCCCAGGGAACTGTAACCTGGTATTTGTTGGAATTTTTAATTATAAATGACAATAATTCTTTTGACACAAAAGGCAAATCACAGGAAAGAACCAGGTTTTTCTCTGTTTTACTTTGTTTCAAGGCTGAATATATACCACCCATCGGGCCAATTCCGGGTATTTCATCGGCCACGGTTTTATATCCAAACGATTGATACGCATCAGAGGACGTACTGATAATAATGGAGCTGCAGAATTCAGAAAGTACCTGAATTGTATAGTGTATGAGCGGCTTACCGCAAAGCAACTGCAAACCCTTATCAGTACCCATACGGGAACTCTTTCCTCCTGCCAGGATAATTCCGGTTACATCCATGTTACTTCAGTTCGTGCTTGAAAAATAAACAACTATCGCCATAGCTAAGAAAGCGGAAATTACCGGATAATGCGTATTCATAAGCGTTCTTCCACTTTTCGCCTACAAATGCAGCCACCAGAAGCAACAATGTACTTTTGGGTTGGTGAAAATTGGTGATAATAGCATCTGGAATATAATAAGTATAGCCCGGCGCAATCATCAGTGAGGTTTCTCCGTGAAGTTCAGCAACTCCAAATCTATCGAGAGTGTCGATCACACATTGCAGAGCAACTTCTGTTGAAACTGGTTTTTCTGAAAGAGTCTGATACGGATCCCATTGCTCAATATGCATCAGAGGACTTTCAGCAGCCTGGCGAAGCCACTTTACCCCCTGCCAGTAGACACTTTCAAGCGTCCTTACGGTTGTGGTCCCTACCAGAGTTATATGCCTGGCTTTAAAATCAAGTATTTGCCTAAGGAGGCTTACCGGAACAACTACCTGCTCAAAATGCATGTGATGGTCACCAATAGTCTCGGAACTTACAGGTTTAAAAGTACCGGCACCTACATGAAGGGTAACCGAGTTGGTTTTTATATTCTTCTGCGCCAAAGCTGAAAGCACTTCCGGTGTAAAGTGCAGTCCGGCTGTAGGAGCCGCAACAGAACCGTCATTCCGGGCAAATAAAGTCTGATAACGCGTATTGTCATTCTCCGAGGCTTCGCGGGAGATATACGGTGGCAAAGGAATTTTACCAAATTGTCCGAGTATATGTGCAAAAGTGAAGTGGGTCGGGGTCCATTCAAAATGTATAAGAAATACATTTTCATCGCGTTCAATTAGGCTGGCAACCAATTTAACCCTGGACCCTTCAATTTCACTTGCCAGTTCCAATGGTCCTGATTTCCAGCGGCGGGCATTGCCGACAAGACATTTCCATGCGCAAGACGCTTGCTGCTGAAAAGCCAGTTGTATGTCATTAGTGGGTTTTACAGGCTCGAGGCAGAATATTTCGATCTGCGCTCCCGAAGCTTTTTGGAAGAGGAGCCGGGCATGAACCACACGGGTTTCGTTCGAAATCAGCAGGCTATCAGCAGGCAGGTGTGAAGCAATATTCGAAAATACATCTTCCGAAATCGACTGTTCTTTCATAACCAGTAACCGCGAACTGTCGCGTACCTGAAGTGGATGTTGTGCTATCAGTTCGTCAGGCAAAGGATAATTGTAGTCTTCAATCCGTATATTGTGTAGGGATTCCAGCATATTCATGCATTGATAAGTGTGCAAAATTACTTTTTTTCCGGCAGTGGTCAGTTATTAGTTTTTACGCTCTAATTCTACAAGTTTATCTTCAAATCGGGTTGTAAGGGTGGCCACACAATGAGCATATTCCTGAAATCTATTATTACGACTTAAATAATATTGGAATAGCAATCATCTCAGAGATCCATCATATGGTTTCCCTTCGGGTTAATAGTGTTACCAGGCTTCTTTAATGTGGGATACACTCAACTAAATCAAGTCTAAATGCAATTAGCTATTTATGCCTGATCATCTTCTAGTTTTCATCCTGTTTACAAGACAATTTTTATACGATTAAATGATCAGCCTAAAATTTAGCAGGCAACCGCTGGTTTCTGTGTAGTTATTTGTCTAAACTATTAATTAATCCAAAACTTTAAAATTATAAATATGAGAAACATTGGAAAATTATTCATTGCCACGGTAATAATGGCGAACTTCGCTATTCAGGCAAATGCTCAAAGCAGTACAAAAACTGATCAGGCAGATCAAAAACAAACTGCTTCCAAATCAACTGCCGGAAATTTTGTTGACAAAGATAATAATGGAGTATGCGACAACCTTGGAAGCAGGTCAGGAAATGGGCAGAGCGTAAATTTTGTTGATAAAAACGGAGATGGTATTTGCGACAACCGCGCAAATGTCGGAAATAAGGCCGGGAAGAAATGCCGGAATGTGCAAGGCAATCAAAACAGAAATGGTCAATGCCGCGGACCAAGGAATTGTGGCAGGCGCTAATTATTGACTGCCGGACATTTATATCCAAGGTTGGAAAAGAGTTATTTCCAAGGAAAAACTAAAAAAAGAGGTTGATCATTAAATCTTTGAAAAAGGATTCTGATTTTTTGAACCAAAAAAAAATAAAGACAATAATCCTTCATAATTTTCAATCTCTTTTTTTCACTTTATTGATGACCGACAAGGAATTGATTAATGGCATAAGTAACCGCGACAAGTTTGTCATTCAATTCCTTGTGAGCAAATACCATAAACAGGTAATCAGAACTGCCTTTCATTTACTTCAAAACATGGATGACGCTGAAGACCTGGCTCAGGATGTTTGCGTCGAAATCATCGAATCAATTGGATCATTTAAAGGCACGTCTTCATTATCGACCTGGATTTACAGACTTACGGTAAACAAATCACTCAATTTCATAAAGAAAAATAAACGAAGGCTCCTTGTTAAACAGTTTGAATCCTATTTCCACAAAGGAGAAGAGCATAAAGGAACAAGAGTAGCTGAGCCCTCAGAACATGATAAAACTTTTGAAAATAAGGAAAGACGGCAGTTACTTGAAAAAGCCATAAACAGCCTGCCCGAAAACCAGAAAACTGCTTTTATCCTTAACAAATATGAAGATTTATCTTACAAGGAAATTACAGAAATCATGAGCCTCAGCCTGTCCAGCGTCGAATCATTATTGCAACGGGCGAAACAGAATTTACAAAAGAAATTAATCGTTCAGTTCTCTGAATATACAAATAAAAGATAGAATGAAACATTGTGAATTACTTCATAAAGACCTCTTTGCTTACATAGAAAAGGAACTACCTCCAGTCCTTATACAGCAACTGGATAAACATATAAGTGAATGCGAGGAATGCAACCGGGTTTTAACTGAATTTAAAGGGGTATTGGCTCTTATTGACGACAAGAAGTCTGTTGAGACACGCCCCTTTGCAGAAACACGCATTTTGCAGGGAATTGAATCGAGGTTGGAGAAAAGGTCAACTGCCCCGTTTTTCACCCGCATACTCAAGCCTGCATTATTCAGTATTGGCATTTCGGCAGCATTAGCTGTCGGTTTTTTTATTGGTTCTGATTTTGCAGGTACTATAATTCGCTACAGCCAGAACGAAGAAATGACAGAATCAATGAGAACTGATCTGAATGTTCCTGAATTTATGACTGACGATATCATTTACTTCACCGAATAAATCCCGTTCACATGAATATTTTCAACAACAACCGCATAGTTTTCTGGATATTGATCTTCCTTGTGCTTGTTAATATTGCGGCTTTGGGAACCTATTTTTTTTATATGAGGAAACTTGCCAATGAACATGAATCAGGTTCAGGATTGAAAAGAGGCATTGTACTGCAACAGGAGTTAGCATTAACACCTGATCAATCGCTGGCTGTAAATAAAATCAATGCAACATACCAGTCTTCAAGCGAACCAATAGTTGAAGCTATCAGGGGAAAGAAAGCCCAATTGCTTGAGGAGCTATCGAATGAAGACACAGATTCTGCTGTTTTAATTCAGCTTACCAGCGCTGTTGTAAATGAGCAGAAGAAACTGCAAATTGCCAATATAAAACAATTTCTGGATCTGAAGAAAGTGTGCACACCGGAACAAACACATAAGCTTGCTCAGATTTATGCCGGATTGTATGGTTTCGAGCAAACAGGGAAAGGAAATAGTCAGGGAAAAGGAAATGGAAAAGGATACCGGCATCGTTACGGTCAGCAAAAATCCAAATAAAAAAAGGCAGGTTCCCGGATTAATCGGGACTATAAATTTATTCTGATTTGGTTGCAATCAGCAGGAATATCGGGTATTCGCTTATTTTCCCACTTTCATCTGTTTTATCAATACTATAACATTGCTGATGTTTAATATCGATATATCCGATTGCCTTCAACATGCCAGAAAGTTGTTCCGGATCAAAGCCAAGGTGTCCGTTAAATCCTTCACCATGAAAAGATCCGTCTTCCTCATACAAATCAGCAATTGCCAGGTAACCTCCCGGGTTCAGCAGGCCATAGAACTTTGAAAACATGCTATCAATATTATTTACATGATGCATAACCATCTGATTATATATAATATCGAATTTGCCGGAATAATCATGATGCTCAAGATCAAAAAACAGCGGTTTCATAGTAAGAATTTGCTGTGCAGCAATTTTCTCTTTAGTAACCGCGGTCATTTCACGCGAATTGTCCATCAGGATAATTTCCTCAAACTCATCTTTCAAAGCAAAACTCAGTAAAGCTGTTCCTGAGCCATATTCCATCGCGTGCATTCTCTTCTGAAGGGGGATTAACTGACGGATTAATTTAGCAACGGCTACTGATCTGTCAATATATCGTTGATTTTTATCCCAATCACGGGCTTTTGCATCAAATTCACTCATGGGATAGTTATTCGCTTTTAGGAAAATATCTGAAAATTATTCTCAAGGTCTTATGCCGCTGCAGGCTTAAAAATTAGCGAAAGCAGGATGTATGCAAGAATTATCAGGGGGATGGCTGCAAAAGTTGCCATGGCAAAAGAAACTACTGCAAAAATTACCAGAATAAACTGTGGTTTGTTTTCGACGAATTTCAAATTGCTGAATTTGAGCGAAATAAGAGGTATTTCCGACACCAGCAGCAAACTCATTCCCACGGCAATAATGGCAAGTATATAATAATTGCCGGTAATAAACGTAAGCCAGGACAGAGACTCACTGTAGCCTGCCTGCAACTGAATAAGTGGCAGCGATCCCAGAAAGAGCGCATTGGCCGGAACCGGCAAACCAATAAAAGAGGTAGTCTGTCTTGTATCCAGATTAAATTTAGCCAGTCTGACAGCCGAGAGAACAGGAATTATCATGGCAATTAAAGGGAAAATACTGATTACTGATCCGGCAACCGGAACATTGGAACTGGTTGTCATCATCTGATACAGAATTATTCCGGGCAGCACGCCAAACGAAACCACATCAGCCAGCGAGTCAAGCTCTTTACCAATCTCACTTTTCACATGAAGCAGTCGGGCTGCCATGCCATCGAGAAAGTCGAACAGTGCTGACAGTACAATAAAGTATGCTGCATAATCGATGCGAAACTGCAAGGCTACAATAATACCGATGCATCCGCTGAACAGATTAAGAGTGGTGATAAAATTCGGAATATGTTTTTTCAAAACAAGAGTATTAACAACTGTGATGCGGTAAAATTAGTAAAATAGTGGACTTGTTTAAAACTATCCGATTTTGTGCCTTATAAATAACACGGGCAGGCTTAAAAAGGAAATTTTGCATTTGGTATCAGCTACATCGAATCATTTATCCTCTCACACTGATGTTTTCGAGCCTGGGGATATCGAGTAGTGTTATCGACTTATTGTTGAAATCAATTATGTTATCGTCCTTAAAATCCTTCATGATCCGTATCACACTTTCGGTCGACATACTGGTAAGATCGCTCAGATCGCTCCGCGAAAGCGGCAGATCAAATGTTTCGGATTTAAAAATTTTCCGCGACAGGCAAAGTAAAATATCAGCCAGCCTTCCATGAAGCTGTTTCTGAGTAAGACTCAAAAACCGGTTGTAGGACTGCGATATGCTTTCGTTCAGAATATTAATTATCCTGAATCCGAACAGCGGATTTTGCAATAACAACTGTTTAAATATCTGAATATCAATAAGCTTTACTACTGATTCGTTATATGAACTTATACTATAAAGGAAAGTATTGTTCCCTTCATATAGTGACTGCAGGCCCATCAGACTTTTTTCGGTAGTAATGGTCAGAATCAAATCCTTGGGGTGGCCTTCCAGGTATATTTTCACAAGCCCTGTTTCGAGATACATAACATGCGAGGCAAATGAACCTTGTTTGCATATCATTTCACCTTTCTTATAATTCACCGATACAGAATGCGAATCGAGGAGATCTCTCTCTTCTGCGGTAAGTAAATCGAAACTGGATAGTTCGTAAACAAATGGAATACAATGATCCGAACCCTTAAGCGCCATAGCTGTTAAATTTCACAATAAAAGTACTGAAGAAATGAATAAAAACAACCTTACTACTGACTTTTTACCGAACAACATTTAAGCATAACCCAAAAAAAACCAAAACAGGCAATTACCTGTTTTTCTGACGAATACGAAGCTATATCTCTTAAAAAGTCAAGTATTGACTAAATATTTCGCCTCAGCAAAATCATTATTGGGGTTAAAACTGTTAATGATAGTATAAACACAGATTGGACGATGCGAATCATTTCGCTCCACCATTAAATTAAAAATTATGAAAATAGCAGTTCCTGTAACAATTAGCAATATTGTAAACGAGCATTTCGGTCAGAGTGAATTCTATACAATATTCAGTATTTCGGATGAGAATCAGATTGCCGATATAAAAACTATTTTATCGGCTGAGGGGTATGGGTGCAAGCTTGATCTGGCCAGGGATTTAGCTGCTGACGGAGTAACAGTTATGCTGGCAGGCGGCATAGGTGCAGGAGCCATCAATGTGCTCAATACTGTCGGTATCAGGGTCGTAAGAGGCTGCTCAGGTGAAGCATTCAGCCTGGTGAAGCAATTTTTAAACGGCGCTGTCACTGATAGTGGCGAAAACTGCCATGATCATGGTGATCATCTTAACTTAGGAGAACATCATACCTGTCATAAAGAGAAACTCTCTGATGCTGCAAATTAAAGTTTCAAAAAAAGTGTGTGTTCTTTAAAGGAAACTAATCAAACCCCAAAGCCATAAGTGCCTTAAGTTTAACGTGTCCAAAGTTCGATAGTCCGTTAACAATTTTCATATACCGATTCTCAGCACGATACAAAGACCAACCTTTGCGCCATAAAGTATTGTTATTCTGTAAATTAGCCCTTTGCGTCCTTGCGGTAAAAGAAAGACTACCGGAGTACTGAAGTTCAAAGCATAAAAATTTCTACTTTAGACTATCCCCTCAGCACTGTGCACCCAGCACTAAGCATTATGCACAAAAATAAGGGATGATTTCCCGATGAGGAATAATCCTGCAAATACTCCAAAGAAAGTTATCGTAATCTAGCGGCGCAATTCAAAATTGCTTCCAAGGTATACTTTACGTACCTGCTCGTCCTCGGCAAGTTCTTCGGCTGAACCCGATTTAAGCACCGATCCTTCGAAAAGCAGGTAGGCCCTGTCGGTAATATTCAATGTTTCGTGAACATTATGATCGGTAATCAGTATTCCGATGTTTTTCGCCTTCAGCTTAACTACTATATTCTGAATATCCTCCACCGCAATAGGGTCGACGCCGGCAAAGGGTTCGTCGAGCAGAATAAATTTCGGATCTGTTGCCAGGGCGCGGGCTATTTCGGTACGGCGACGTTCGCCTCCCGAAAGTTGAATACCCATATTCTTCCTCACATGATTCAGTCCGAACTCATCGATCAGTGATTCGAGCTTATGTGCTTGCTCTTTCTTAGTAAGTTTGGTAAACTCGAGAACAGCAAGTATATTATCCTCAACGCTTAATTTGCGGAAAACAGAAGCTTCCTGGGCGAGGTAACCAATCCCGAATTGCGCCCTGCGATACACAGGTTCGTTGGTTATTTCGCGATCATCGAGAAATACTTTTCCCTGCAAAGGCTTGATAAGACCTACGATAATATAAAATGATGTGGTTTTACCGGCACCATTCGGGCCAAGAAGGCCGACAATCTCGCCCTGCTTAACCTCAATGGAAACGTGGTTGACAACAGTGCGCTGCCGGTATTTTTTTACTATGTCTTCGGTACGTAATATCATAATGATACAATCACATGGCAAAGGTAGTAAAATAATTGTTCGCTGACTTTCAGGGTTTGTACAGGTGAATATCTGGTTGTGTGGATCAACTATGCGTTCAGTAATTGAGTATTATTCAGAGTTTATACGCCACAAAAAGTGGCTCATTAGATCGCTTCGCAAAGTTGCAACTCGGGATACCGATAATAAGAAAGAAATATAAAACCACGCCTTTATAATGTTCAGGTAGTTTTTCGATGACTTTAATCTGGTTAAGCAAAAATACCTCATCCGCCTTCGGCACCTTCTCCTCAAGGAGAAGGACCCTAAACCAGAGAATCTTTAGAAAAAGTTCGACTGTTAGTACGTGAAGGACACCCGCTGGCGCTGATTTGCAATCATAAGTGTTCGAAACCTAAGCTGAGCTGTAAAATGTTTTGATTATCTGAGGATTACCTCCGCATAATATCACAATTTCTTCGATAAGTAAGGCTTCAAGTTGATTTGCTAATTTGATTTTGGGGAT
>Ga0208789_1000585_pt1 | contig 31460 bp, 19 predicted proteins | sample Methanotroph_Enr_FD_187368 | JGI IMG/M metagenome (GOLD analysis project Ga0208789, IMG submission 187368) | Enriched soil microbial communities from Old Woman Creek wetland in Ohio, USA - Methanotroph_Enrichment_5 (SPAdes) (version 2) | ecosystem: Environmental > Terrestrial > Soil > Wetlands...
GCCTGGTTAAGGCAAACGCTGTCCGTCATACCCGAGTATCCGGCAAATCAACTGCACACACTTCTGCCTGGGCAAAAATAACTCCTGGATTTTATCCGAAAAAAGATGTAGTTGGCCGAAGGGTTACGTTGCATTTGCCAAACAATAGAAATATGCCGGCAATAGGTGACTCTGTATTTTAGCTTGAATAGAAGTTACACGCATTCACCGTAACAAAAACGGCATTCACCGATTTTCATCATACAAAGTGTAACTTCAAAGGGAATTTTGCCGTCATAAAGCACAAACTGAATAAACCATAAAAGCCGGTTCAGCGAATGGACAGGCTACAAATAAACAAAAATCATTTATGAAAAAGAGATTACTTACGATTGTTACAGCAGTACTAATGCTTTCACAAGTTTCGGTATTTGCCGGAAATCCTGTTCCGGATGCAAAAGAAGGTAGCATAAATGGCCGGATCGTTGTCGCCACCACCAGCCAGCCAATGGAATATGTTAACATCGCATTGTTCCGTTCAGTCGATTCAGCACTAATAACAGGCACTATTTCGGACTCAACCGGAAATTTCAGAATCGATAAGGTTGCAGCCGGTGATTATTACCTGCGTTTAACATTTCTGGGCTTTCAGGATTTTTTTACCGGAAAAATCAAAGTTCTTCCCAAAGCCGGACCAAATAATCTCGGTGATATAAAGCTTTCAGTATCTGCTGCCGAACTGAGTGGGGTTTCGGTAGTGGCCGACAGGGAAAAAATTGAATACCAGATTGACAAACGCGTGATTAATGTCAGCCAGGATATAGTTGCTAAAGGTGGCACCGCTGTTAATGTTCTCGAAAACACTCCTTCGGTGCAGGTTGATCCACAGGGAAATCTAACCCTGAGAGGCAGTGCAGATTATGTGGTGCTTATTGATGGGAAACCCTCGGTGATGAAAGGAAGTGATGCCCTGAAAATGATAAATGCCTCATCCATAAAACAAATTGAAGTCATTACAAATCCATCAGCTAAATACGAAGCCGACGGAACTGCCGGCATTATCAACATCATTCAGAAAAAGGAAAAACTCCAGGGTATAAGCGGCACGGCAAACATCGGCCTTGGCACACTCGACAAATACACAGCAAATGGTCTGATCAATTACAGGAAGAATAAAATAAATGTTTTTGCAGGCATCGATTTCGCCAAAAACAAATACCTCTCCGAGATTACAATCGATAACAAGAGTATGCTCGAAAACGGAACCCAGATTATTCATGAAAACGTGGAACAATACAACCACAACGATAACCTCAGTGCCAAAGCCGGAATTGATTTCGATATGAACGAAAAAAATTCATTTACCCTTTCAGGAACGTATGGAAAACAGGGATACGATCAGGGTGCTCATGCAACCTACAACATTTTGTGGGAGGAACAGCAGGCTACAAACTATTTCCGCAGTAACAGCGATCTGGATGTAACCGGAAATGTTACAGGGCTGACCCTGGATTATATTCACAGGTATGGAGAAAATCACACTCTTTCATTTTCGAATAACTTTTCTTCATGGGATGGTGCTGACCATAACCTGGTAAGTGAGTTCTCGACTAACAGCGAATTCGGCGAAGAGACCCTAAACTCTGCACTGCAATACAAAAAGGACAATTTCAACTATCAGTACCGCCTGAACGCTGATTATAAAATACCTGTAAAAACAGGAACTTTCGAAGCAGGTGTACAATACAGGTACGAAAAACGCGAGGATCAGAATGTATTCGAAAATCTGGATATTGATATCAACCAAATGATCTTAAACCCATTATACACCTACGATCTGGATTATAAAAACGATATCTATTCAGGATATGCAACTTATTCGGATACCCGTTGGGGAATTGGATATATGCTTGGACTCAGGAGCGAATATTTTAACCGCACCATCAGTTTCAGTAACGACGACAAACCATACAGCTATGATAAATTCATGGTTTATCCAAGCGTACACCTCACAAAAAGCATTAAAGAAAAACATCAGTTTCAGCTTAGCTACAGCCGTCGTATTAACCGTCCGCAACCCTGGATTCTCAATAAAACTCCCGGGTATATCGACCCAAACAATATTTTTAAAGGAAGCCCTGAGCTCGAGCCTGAATTTACAGATGCATTTGAACTGAATTATCGTGTTTCGTACAAAATCATATCGCTGAATGCACAATCCTATTTCCGCAACACCACCAACAGCTTTAACACACGACGCACCTTGGGTGATGACGGAATTATGGTTCACGAGCTTATTAATGCTGATAATCAGCAGTCGTATGGTCTTGAGCTGGGACTCGATTTCACACTCACCAAATGGTGGCAGCTAAGCACCGGAGGTGATCTGTATCATTATACACTCTCAGCCGATGCAAACAGCGAAACCCGTGAAGCAAACTCATTCGATGCCCGGCTAATTTCGAATTTCACTCTTAAATATGGAACCCGTATTCAGGCAGTTGGCTATGTTCGTGGTCCGGGAGTGGATGCACAAGGCGAAACCGAAGGCTTTTATACCGTAAATCTGGCAGTAAATCAATCGCTGCTGGAAGGAAAGCTCAATATAGGGTTATCAGCTCAGAACCTTTTCGATTCAATAAAATTTGATTATACTGCAACAGCCGAAAATTATGACAACACCTATGCTATTGGCACCGAAGGCCTTGCTCTTATGCTCACAGCATCCTACACATTTAATAATTTTCAGAACAAACAACGCGGTCGTGCTGATGATGCAAACTTCAAGGGAGGTGGGGCATTCTAATTGAAACTAAAGGATCAGAATTTCACCTCATTGGTGAACTTTAAAAGCACGGGAATCGTATGATTTCCGTGCTTTTATGCTGAACAACACTATTTAGTTTGTAGCCATGAAGCCTGATGTTAAAAAAGCACTTGCATAAATTCATCGAGTGTTAGTTTCCCGAAATACTGTCCTATTTCGAATTTCGAAACGGCTTTACGCAATGCTTTTTCTTCATGTAACACATCCACAAGTTCAGCTTCAATGTCCCTGGGATCAGCATGCGAAAAATAATCACCATAAATGCGCGCCTGTTTTATAATTCCATAGCTTACTTCGGCACAAAACTCAATAGTTCCGCTGTTTGCGGTGCGGGTTACCTTACGGAAATTATATGCCGGTGAGTTACCGAAATTCCAGTCCCATGTACCGTATTTTTCGGCCACCATTGCTTCAATCCGTTGTGTATCGGTTTCCGAAAGCTCGTAAATCTGAGCTTCAGGATACATTTCCGAAATATGATCCTGAATGAGTGCGGAAAACTGCAATACATCCATATGTGTGCTGAGATGTTCACTGATGTTGGTTACCCTGCTGCGGACTGATTTAACGGCTTTATCCTGAAATTTGGTCTCATCCACTTTGAGTGCCTGGCTGAGATCCGTCATTGTTGCCGAAAATAAAAGCGTTCCGTGGTGAAGTACCCTGTTCTTCCACACCATTTCAGCATTCCCCGAGAATTTCCTTCCTTCAATAGTGAGGTCGTTTCTTCCTTCGAAGCGGGCGTCAATACCAAGAGCCTGTAAAACTTCCAGAATGGGTTCGGTGTATTTTCGAAAATCATTCAAGGTATGATCCTGATCGGATTGAATAAAAGTAAAATTCAGGTTACCCAGGTCATGGAATACGGCACCTCCGCCTGTTAAACGGCGTACAACACGAATGTTGTTTTCGTTAACATAATCAACGTTTATTTCCGATAGTGTATTCTGATGTTTCCCTACAATAATAGAGGGCTCGTTGCGCCAGAGCATGAAAATATCTTCCTCTTTTTCTTTTAGGAAATACTCTTCTGCAGCCAGGTTAAAATAGGGATTTGTATGATTTCTTTTTACAATAAGCATAGGATGAATTTTTGGTCAAAAGTACTATTTCCGGATGAGTCGTGGTATAGTTACGGAAAAAGTACCTCTAAAAGCTCTGATTCATACCGGGAAAGCATCTTTTTAGTTGCAATAAATAATACTGTAAATAATTACTATGACAGCAATTTACGGTTTCAGTGCACAGGCTCAGGGTGGGGTTATGTATTGGGTTTTAGGGGAATTTGAAAATTTGAAAATTAGTGAATTTGAAAATTTCCGACACTCTCAATTATAGGCACTTATTGCTTCGGAGACCGGATGATTTAAATACCATTTATTTCAGAATAATATCCATAGTTCAAGCCAAACAATTGCGTATATTTACCACATAAAAATACTTTTAATACTAACCCTAAAATTCAAAATAATATGTTTTTAAGTATACTCGGAATCATAATTATTATTGCCGGTTTTGCACTTGCCAGAACCGAATCACCGGTAAAACCATATACAGGGATTATCAGGATAATAGGCTTTATTCTGGTGCTTATCGGTGCCGGTTTGTCAGCGGTGAAACAAATTGAACCTGGCTATGTAGGTGTTCAGAAGCTATTCGGCAAAGTTAGCAGCAACACTCTTGAAAGTGGTCTTAATTTGATTAATCCTTTGGTTGAAGTTGTAACTTTCGACATACGCACCCAGAATTACACTATGTCAGGGGTCCACGATGAGGGTGATAAATCGGGTGATGACGCCATTCGTGTTTTGTCAGCTGACGGGCTTGAAGTAATTGTAGATCTTACTGTTCTCTATAAAGTTATCCCACTCGAGGCTCCGCGCATCCTTAAAGAAATCGGGACCGATTACCGGAATACAATTGTCAGGCCAATTTGCAGAACTAAAATTCGTGATAATGCCGTGTATTATGATGCAGTTGCTCTTTACTCGACCAAACGTGATGAATTCCAGGGACGTATTTTTAAAACCATCGAGAGTGACTTTAAAAGCCGTGGACTGATACTGGAGCAATTGCTGGTGCGAAATATTACCCTGCCTGCTTCAGTAAAAACTACCATTGAATCAAAAATTAATGCGGAACAGGATGCTCAGAAAATGACATTCGTTTTACAGAAAGAAAAGCAGGAAGCCGAACGCAAACGGGTTGAAGCTCAGGGTATAGCTGATTATCAGAAAATTCTGAGTACCGGATTGAGCGACAAACAATTGCAATACGAAATGATAAAGGCCATTTCTACTTCACCCAACGCCAAACTGATTATTCTCGATAGCAAAAGAAATGCACCTTTTATAATCGACGCAAAATAAACATCGTTGATTTTCATTACGCCTTATGGGCTCAGAAAAGGAAATTTCATAACAGAAATTTCTTTTTCTGCTTTTAGGAGGTATTATTTAATTGTTTTTTAGATATGAGTTCAAAGTGTTTCTGATAGTATCAAAATATTGAAATCGTGTAGGTTTAACAGGTTACCATTTACTTTACCGTAACCGCCTCACAGGAAAATCAGTGGTATTCAGTTTAATTGTTAAATTCGTGTTGATAAGTAAGCATTGCAATATGTTAATATAGGATTAAGAATATTTTATATTTGTTTAACTCATACTAGTCTCATATCATAGTTGAGAAAAGATTTCAGCCATGAAAAACTAACCAAACAAAAACTCTATGAAAAAACGATTACTATTTTGGATGTTGTCTCTCCTTTTGAGTGGAACAGCATTTGCACAGGGGGTAACCTCTTCTTCCCTTTCAGGAACTGTAGTTGACGAAAAAGGCGAAGTGATCATGATGGCCAGTGTTCTGGCAGTGCATACCCCCAGCGGAACCGAATATGGAGCCATTTCGATGGAAGAAGGTCGGTTCAATATCCGCAATATGCGTGTTGGCGGCCCCTATAAAGTTATGGCAACTTTTGTAGGTTACGAAACGGTAACTGTCGATGATGTCTATCTGCAATTGAATAATACTTCTTTTGTAAAATTAGTGATGAAGAACAAAGCCGTTGAAATTGGCGGTGTGGTTGTGACCAACAACAAAGCAGTCAGCCGCGAACAAACCGGAGCCATGACCAATCTCGAAAGCAAGCAGATACTTTCATTGCCTAATATTACCCGCAGTCAGCAGGACCTTACCCGCCTTACCCCGCAAAGCGACGGGAACAGTTTTGGAGGCCGCAACAACCTATACAACAACTTTTCGCTGGATGGTTCTATTTTCAATAATTCATTTGGCCTCGACTATGCCACTCCTGGCGGGCAATCCGATGCTCAGCCGGTATCGCTTGATGCTATTGATCAGCTCCAGGTTTCATTGGCTCCTTTCGATGTGCGTGAGGGAGGTTTTACCGGTGCAGGTATCAACGCTGTAACCAAATCAGGAACCAACCAGATTAAAGCCACAGCATATCATTTCTTCAGAAACGAAGGTATGATAGGGAAAAAAGTAAGTGGAGTTGATGCCCCTAACCTTGATTTCAGTACCAACCAAACAGGCTTAAGCATAGGCGGACCTATTATTAAAAACAAATTATTTTTCTTCGTTAATGCTGAACTGGAGAGAGCAAACCAGCAGGCTCATGGATTTGTTGCCGATGATGGAACCAATACCGGGCAGCCCAATGTAACAAGTGTTTCAGCCGCTGACATACAGGCAGTACACGATCATCTGCTCAGTGAGTGGGGATACGAAGCAGGTGCTTACCAGGGTTATAATCATAAAAAATCGAATGATAAACTCCTTATTAAACTGAACTACAACATCGTAAAAAATCATAACATTGTCGTTCGTTACAATATGCTGAATGCATGGAAAGACATTCTTCCTCATCCTGAAGCAATTATCGGACGTGGTCCAACCAGTTTCCGCTTGCCATTCGAAAATTCATCATACACCATCTTCAATAAGATTCACTCTTTTGTAGGTGAGTTAAATTCAATCCTCACCAATAAAGTTTCGAACAAGCTCCTGGTAGGATATACTGTGTTCGACGATCATCGTGAGCCTAAATCGGCTCAGTTTCCTGTAATCGACATTTTCGACAACAACGGCAACCTCGCCATCACTGCTGGTTCCGAGATGTTTTCGACTAACAATTTACTCAAGCAGAATGTATTGCAGTTTACTGATAACGTGACTTATTATGCTAAAAACCATACCATTACTGCCGGTGTAAACTTCGAAAAATTTCATTTCGAGAACTCTTTCAATCTTTTCTACTATCCGTGGCATATGTATTTTGGCGGAGTAAACGGTTTCCTGAGCATGACCAGCGATTCAATTGATTTTAAAGCTGAAGTTACTGAAGCAAACAAAAAACCTTTCCAGTTAGCCATTGTGGATGTTGCTCAGTTAGGTTTATACGGACAGGATGAATGGATGGTAAATAACAATTTCAAATTAACTTTTGGATTGCGCATAGATGTCCCAATTTATTTTAATGATCTGGCTATAACTGACGCTTCACAGGAAGCGGCTAACTTCGAAGGCTGGGTTGATGAAAATGGCAATTCGGTAAAACTCGATCCGGCTGTCTGGCCAAAATCAAAAATAATGTGGTCGCCGCGTGTTGGTTTTAATTACGACGTAAAAGGTGACAACAGCATTCGCCTCAGGGGAGGCACAGGTATTTTTACCGGCCGTATTCCATTTGTTTGGTTAGGGAACCAGGCTTCTAATCCGGGAATTTTTCCGGGATATACTTTCCAGGTTAATTCAACTTCCGAAGATTTCAGATTTCCACAGGTATGGAAATCAGATCTTGCCATCGACTGGAAATTCAGTGAAGGATGGCTGGCGTCCTTCGAAGCAATATATGGCAAGGATATAAACGCTGTGGTGCATCGCAACTACAATATGCTGGCACCCTCACAAACTTTAAGCGGTGCTGATAACCGTGAGATTTTTGGTGGATTCAACGAAACCAATATCTATTCGGCTTCCGAAGGCTCAATCGGATTTCTTGAAGCCGGTTATATTGTACTCGATAATGTAAAAGAAGGCCATCAGATGAGTCTGACCGGGAAAGTTTCAAAAGACTGGACTTTTGGGTTAAAGGGCGACATAGCCTACACATACCAGCAATCGAAGGATTATACTTCTATTCCTGCCGAAATAGCCGCTGATGCATTTCAACGCAACCCGGTTGTAGGTAACCCAAATATGCCTCAGCTTTCGTGGTCGAGATATGGTCTCACTCATCGTTTTATATCAAGCTGGATGTATTCGGCTGACTATAAGTCAATGGCTTCCACTTTCGGAATGTTTATCGAAATGGGCCAGGGAAACCGTTATTCATACACCTATGCTGGTGACCTGAACCGCGATGCTATTGCAAACAACGATTTATTGTACGTACCTGCTGATCAGTCCGAAATTAACTTTGGCACCATTGTAGAAGGAAACGGAGTTACAGCCGAAGATGCAGATGCCCAATGGACAGCACTCAATGCTTTTATTGAACAGGATCCTTATCTGAAAAACCGCAGAGGACAATATGCTGAACGCAACGGAGCATCCCTGCCCTGGTTCTCACAAATCGACTTCCGGTTTATGCAGGATTTCAATTTCAAAGTGAAAGACCGCAAAAACACCATTCAGGTTTCCCTCGACATCATGAATATGGGTAACCTTATAAACTCAAACTGGGGAGTTCGTCAGTTTGCCCGCACATTTAATCCTATAAAAGTCAATGGATTAGATAATGAAAACACTCCATATTATCAGTTTGATACTAACCTTAAGAATTCGTACGTTGATGATTTTTCGACACGTTCGAAATGGCAGATGCAATTAGGGATACGCTATATTTTGTAACTCATAGCTCTGGAAATTGAAAAGGCTATTTCTTAGTGAGAAATAGCCTTTTCTCTTTTGAAATGATAATTCCTTAATTACTTTCGAAAAGCAAGGATGCTATTACAAACCAATATTTATACATTTGCCGGAATGTATCTACTTTCCTTGATTTTTTACAAATTAAACTATGCGTGACCTGATAGATAATATTCTTTTTGACCTCGACGGAACTCTGACCGATCCCAAAGAAGGTATCATAAACTCAATACTTTTTGCACTGGACAAACTGGGTATAAAGGAGCAAAATATTCATGAGCTTGATACTTTTATTGGTCCTCCCCTGCGTGAATCTTTTGCATTCAGGTATAACATGACAGAATTACAAGCCGATAAAGCGGTCAGTTACTACAGGGAATATTATTCAGTAAAAGGAATTTTCGAAAACAAGCTGTATGCCGGTATAACACAGCTCCTTAGTTTTTTATCCTCTTCTGATTATCAACTTTATGTTGCAACATCGAAGCCAACAGTGTATGCGGTGAAGATTCTGAAGCATTTTAAACTGAATTCTTTTTTCAACGGAGTTACCGGTAGTAACCTCGATAATACCAGAACCGATAAAACGGAAGTTATTTCACATGTTATAACTGAATACAGTCTGGATGCAAACCGCACAATGATGATTGGCGACAGAAAACATGATATTATTGGTGCAAATAATAATTTGATCAAATCGCTGGGGGTTACATATGGCTATGGCTCTCATGAAGAGCTTTCAGCATACAATCCTGATTTTCTGTCAAATAGCTGTTCTGAAATTGAGACATTGTTCAGGGAGAAACCGGTTTCTCCAGCTTTTTAGTGATGCTTTTACTGCGGAAACTTGTTCATTTTAACCAGCAATTTCGTCGTGGTCGGTAGGGAGAAAAAGCGAAGTCCTTTCAAACAGAAATCGTTGGCTGTTAATGCCTGAAGGCTAATAGTGGTAATCCTGAAAAGTCCGGAAAGAAGGATGAGTGTATCGAAAATCTGAACCACACTCATCTTGTAATCTGACGAAAAAAAATTATCGGGGCATTTTCCCTGGTTAATAATCAGACATCTGAAACGACCAGCCTTCATTGTTTTTACCCTCAATAATATAGTAGCCGTTGTGTTCGCTGTCAGTAAAAATATTGCCGTTGGAGTAACCACCATCTATCCAGTATAAACCGTCAGGTAATGGATCGAATGAGGTTACGCGGCCGAAATCAAGATGAATCTTAAAATCTGCAGGAGTATATCGGCCTGTTACTTCCGAAGTGGATGAGTATTTATACCCTTCGATACCAATAGTTGTGGTGAATGTTCCTGATATTGAATAATCGGAAGAAATATATAAAGATGCCGAAATATCAACACCCGATCCCTCATAGCCATCCAGGGTTTGTTGCTGTGTCCCGGAAAAATTATGCCGGTGAAAAATGTCTTTTGCAGTAGTCCAGTCTCCATCCACTTCTTCATTATTGTAATAACTATTGCCAGAGGAGGAACTACTTTGTTGAACAACTACATTATTCGACCAGGTGCCTGCCTGGATAATTTTCATATTTAAATCATAGAAGGTACCCTCTCCTTCCCGTTGGTTATTCACCCAGTTGCCTTTGTAAATGCCATCCTTGTAGGTAGCCTCCCCGTAACCATTAAACTTAGAAGCTTTGAAATTCCCCTTATAGCTGGTTCCACCAGTGCTAACATACGAACCCTGACCTTCGAGTTCCCCTTTTACAAAGTTCCCGCTGTATGTATCTCCACCAGCAGCAGTGAATACCCCGTCACCATTAATTTCATTATTTGCGAAGGCACCTGTATATGAATTCCCATTTTGATAGGTTATGGTTCCCTGCCCGCTTAATAAGCCATCCTTCACATCTCCCTCATATGCAATGGAGTCGGCATTAAAATAAATATAACCTTTACCAGTCAATGGCAATCCGTCACGAAATGTTCCGGTGAACTTTTTACCTGTAGCATAAGTATAAATTCCCTCTCCTTCATACTTCCCATTCACCACCTGACCTCTGTAGATATTCTGTCCATCATAAACAGTACCACTGCCATTTACGATCCAGTTATCAGCCCAGGTTCCGGTGAGTTTTTCGCCACTTTGAAATGTAGCAGTGCCTATGCCTTGTATCCTATCATTTGCCATTTCGCCTGCGTACCTGTCGCCGTTTGCAAACGTGAACACTCCTTTCCCATGCATAAATCCATCTTTGAAATCACCGGTATATCCGGAACCATCAGCATTTTTTATGGTGCCCTCTCCATGACGCTTTCCATTGCTGAAGTTCCCTTCATATACCATCCCCGCTGGCGTTGAATACTCATACTTACCGAATCCATCAGTGCAATTTCCGGAAACACATCTGCCTTCACTGCCCTGAGCAATCAATACTGCAGGAGTGAAACACATCAAAAGACCGAAAAACAGAATTTTTCCCAAAAGCTTCATTACAGAGTTTATTAATTTATTCGAATTTTAAAATCGTTGATTCAATAAAAACCAATTTTGTTGCAAACATCACTAATCTGTTACAAATATAATAAGAAACCTAAATATGATATCAGTCTGGAAGTAAAAATTGCATTACTTTCTTGACTCAACATCTGTGAAAGTTCAAAAATTTGATAAAATGAAGTAGAAATTTCTATCACTTTGCACCATCTCCGCCTCAATAAGTGCTTTTACGAAAAACCACTAAAACATAACGATCATACTGATTTCTCTGGCGATAAACAAGAAATCAATACCGGTGGTACATTAATTTGAATTGTATTGACACTTCTGATTACATTTGTATTTCCATTATGTCGCGCCAGATGATTTCTGCAATTATAATTGACGATGAACAGCATGCAAGATATACTCTTGAAGCCATGCTTGACCGTTATTTTTTGAACAAAGTTAAAGTTGTCGAGTCGGTTGAATCGGTTAAAGAAGGAGTTTTTGCCATACAAAAACACCATCCAGATCTTGTATTTCTTGATATTGAAATGCCCGAGGAAAACGGGTTCAAACTATTTGACTATTTCGACCAGATACCATTTTCAGTAATTTTTGTGACTGCCTATCAGAATTTTGCAATTGATGCAGTAAAAGTTGCAGCACTTGATTATATTCTAAAACCAGTTAATTATGTTGATCTGCAGGCAGCCATCACTCTGTATGAAAAGCGAAAAGCAAAAGGCATTTCACAGGAACATATCGAAAAGCTACTCAATTCGTTAAACCCACTACCCGATTCGAAAGGCAAGGTTGCTTTGCCCACATTTACTGGTTACCAGCTCGAAAAAGTCAATTCAATTATGTATTGCGAAGCTGATCAGAATTATACTAAAATATACACTAACCGCAGTGAGCTTATTCTTGTGTCGAAACCAATAAGTTTTCTAGAAGAAACATTACCTGCCGATACTTTTTTCAGGATACATAAATCATACCTTGTTAATTTAAACTTCATTAAATCATACAACAGAACGGAAGGGTTTCAGGTAGTACTCGACGATGGAACCATTTTAGATGTTGCCACCCGGAGAAATCAGGATTTTTTAAAAGCTCTTACGGGTAAATAACCGGCTTTTCACAAATTTGTCGTAAAGAATATTGTAAGCAGTGGCTGAATATTTTTAAGCGGGCTGTATATTTCCTTTTTTGATTTTAGAACAAATGGGATCACTTCATTTAAATATCAGAAATTTTTTAATGGCTATCTGCCTGATTCTGGTTATGTTGATTTCATGCATTTCATTGTCCGCACAACAAATACCCACACGCCACTATACAATGAAAGATGGATTGCCTTCCATGGGTGTCCGCTGTGTATTTAAGGATTCGCGGGGATTAATATGGATAGGTACCGATGGCGGTTTGTGTAATTTCGATGGTAAGTCTTTCAAGATATTAAAGATATCCGACGGGACGACAGCCGGTAAAATATGGTCAATTGCCGAAGATGAAGTTGGCAACATGTGGTTTGGCAGTTTTGGTAGTGGCATATTCAGATTCGACGGGCACAGTTTCGAACAGTTCACAAAAAAAGACGGGCTTGTCGACGATTGGGTCAGAGTGCTGTGTTATTCCAAAAATTTCAATTGCCTGATTGTGGGGTCAACCAATGGGGTGAGCACTGTGAAGGGCAATAAAATAACTGCTTCGCCAAAATCGCTGTTTACTGCACGGCCCGACTACTGCGTAACAGGCATCATGGATGCGGGCAAATTCATTTATATCACCACTTATGCTGGCAATAACCCTCTCCGGTATTATCCTGATCAGAATAAATTTATATCCTTAAACGATAGCAAGGGGAGATATCCCCTAAACAGTTTTGGCTGTTATCTTTCGTCAGGTGGAGATACTGTTTTTGAAGCCGGTGCCGAAGGAGTAAAAATTTTCAGCAGGGATAATAAGGTTGTTCTCAACGAAACTCTCGGACAGGTTTTTGGCTTTTCTGAGGATAACTCCGGAAATCTGTGGTTTGCAGCCTGGTCGTATACACAAAAATTACTTGAGGGTGGGATATACAAATACGATGGCACATCATTTAAAAACTATAAATCAGCTTTTGGAATAACCGATATTGAGATATGGACTGTTTTCTTTGATAAAGAACAGGAAATATTATGGGTAGGGACTTTGAATGAAGGACTATTTATGATTCCATTCCCTTTATTCTCGGAATACGATGCATCCTTTTTTAACGTCGAAAAACTGAAAATAAATAATCTTTTTGTTGATTCGGAAAATACACTCCGGATCGCTGACAATTCAAACCTGATCTCAAAACGAGCGGATGATACCTATTCGGTTTTAAACAACCGGACAATGGTTGAAGCGTGCCGTAAGATGCTTGCTGATAGCAGGAACATCGCCCTTCTTCATAACAACAACAATATCCGGTATCTGTTAAAGCCGGACAATTCAAACACTCTAAACTCCCGTAACCAGGATGGATTAGGATATAAATATTTAGCCGAGACTACCGAAAATTCCATTCTTTTTTCGAACAAATACGGCTTGTTTTCATGTTCAAAAAATGGTGCGAATATAAAATTTCTTCGTGCCGGCATACCTGAGGAAATGTCAATTTTGGGTTCCGACACGCTGGTTATAGGAGGATGGGGTCCCACAAATATCATCCCGGATTTTAAAAAAAACCTACAGGCTCTGAATGAAACTCCACAGGAAATTTATGGAGCACTACCTCCACCCAAAGATATAAACCGGATTTTTGTTGATAAACACCGGGTATGGTACGCATCCTGGCTGAGTGGGTTATGGATGAGTGAGGGATTAAGATTTATTAATTTCAATAAGACAAACAGTTCAATCAGCAATGATCTTACTGATATCTGTACCGACAGCAACGGAAATATTATTTTCGGATCCAACACTGGTGAAATTTATATTGGTAATTACGACGGGCAGAAACTCTCCGTCAAATACAAAATCAGCAACCTGCAAGGATTGGTCGGGAACAGTATTTCGTGGCTGACAACTGACCGGAAAGGGAATCTTTGGGCCGGAACCAACCTGGGTATTAATTGCATTGATCTTTCAAGACTTTACCAAACAGGCAAGTATTTAATCAGCTTTTTTGATGGTGATGAAGGCTTTTCGGGACAAACAGCAAAGCGGGTAGCATTTGACTCTGATGAAAATCTCTGGATAGGGGCTAATGACCGGCTTATCAAACTGGATACCAGGAAATTAAAAACCAGGAACAAAAACCCCGGAAAAATTATTCTAACAGGTCTGGAGATCAACCATCAACCTCACCAACTCGTTCTGAAAACTGACCTCGATCCATGGACTCTGCTCCCGGAAAAGGAATTTACACTTCTCCATTCTGAAAATAGTATTGTGTTTTTCTTTGATATCCTCAACTATCTTAATCCTCAGAAGGATCGTTTCAGGTATTTACTCAAAGGATACGACACAAAATGGAGCGACTTTAATGAAAGCAGGCGGGCGGTTTACACAAACTTACGTGAAGGCAATTACACATTCTGTATTGAATCGTACAACATTAATACCGGGGAGAAAGGTGTCCCGCTTGAAGTTAAGTTTGTGATACATCACCCCTGGTGGAAGCTTTGGTATGTGCAGATATTTTTCGTGATTGTGATTTTAGTTTTCACTTATTTGGCAGTAAAGAGAACCATTGCAACCGTAAAACTGCAGGAACGGCAGAAAGTAGAACTTGAAAAGAAAATCGCACAGTTGGAAATACAGGCATTGCAGGCGCAAATGAATCCTCACTTCATATTTAACTCGATTAACAGCATTCAGTATTTTGTGCTCTCTAACAAAACCGATGAAGTGCTTTCGTATTTATCGGATTTCTCAAAAATAGTCCGTGCTTCGTTAGATAATGTGACCAAAAAGATGGTCTCCCTCGACCAGGAGATAGACTTCCTGAAGAGCTATCTGCGGATTGAAAAAATGCGTTTCCCGAAGCGATTTGATTTTTCGATAAAAATACTGGGCGAGTTAGATCCCTTATCGATAATGATCCCGCCATTTCTGATACAGCCATTTGCGGAGAATGCTGTACGTCATGGTTTCTTATACAAACGATCACCAGGTAGGTTATCAATCACTATTGAGTTGCTCGAAAGGGATGTTATCCGTTGTTCTATTATTGATGACGGAGTCGGGCGCATCAAAGCCCGCGAAATAGAAGGATTATCAGAAGACACTGGCCGACTTCATAGCAGCGAAATAACCGAAACCCGCATTCGCCTTTTCAATCCTCAGGGTCAACCTTCAAAATACAAAGTGGAATACACCGACCTTTTTAATGCTGCAGGCGAAATGTCGGGCCTGAAAGTTGATGTTTATATCCCCGTAGACCTACCATAGACAATTGCGATTGTAGACATATCGCATACGCTTACCCGGTTATTGTCACGCTTATACATTTGTGAAATACAAGAGGGATACCCTGTTTATATTTGCCATGTCAATTCTTCCATTTCCATATTAAGATTTCATCTTACCCTGAAGCACATTGTTTCAGGGTTTTTTATATCCCGTTTTCAAATCGTATTTTTTTGAACAATCCGAACTCCATTTTCAGATTACATTGGTACCAAAAATATGGACAAAAATTTCTATCTGAGTTATTCCATTTATGCATATTCGAAATAAAATCACCTGAAAATGACTTAATAACCAGGATTTTTCAGGGAATAAGCTTAAATCCGCTACGTTTTTATAGATCCACTTTATGGTCAATTATAGCGGTTGTCAGTAAAAAACGAACGTTTGACGTAAAATTCACGCGTTTATACATTCATTAATTCTGTATCAAATTCCTACTATATCTTTACCATGTAATTCTTCCAGATTTCATATTAAGATTTTCATACTACCCCGAGACTTTCACGTTTCGGGGTTTTCTTTTTTTTAACCCTCTCGTTTTACCGGATCGGGCTGTAGCGGACAATATTGTCTGCCATGTATTTAAAAACACAGTGAGTTAGGAGCTCAACAGAAAGCCCATATGCAGGAAGGTTAAATGCAAGTTGATGTTAATATCAGCCTACGAGGGAGATATCGAATTGAACAAGGTCAACAAATAGTTTCAGGCGTTCCTCAATTGCTTCTTTTGTGAGATTGAGCAAGCCTTCGGTTCCAAATTTTTCGACTGTAAATGAAGCCATGGCTGCTCCGTAGATAATGGCATTTTTCATATTACCAAACGAAATATCACCTGAACTGGCCAGATGACCAATAAAACCTCCTGCAAAGGTATCGCCGGCACCTGTCGGATCGAAAACCTCTTCGAGTGGCAAAGCAGGTGCAAAGAATACACTGTCGCCATGGAACAGCAATGCTCCGTGTTCGCCTTTCTTGATAACAAGGTATTTAGGACCCATTCCCAATATTTTCTGAGCAGCCTTAACCAGGGAATATTCACCGGTTAATTGCCTGGCTTCTGAATCATTTACCATCAGAACATCCACTTTGGCAATTACCAACATTAAATCGTCCCAGGCTGAGTCCATCCAGTAGTTCATGGTGTCCATCACAATAAGTTTTGGTCGTTCAGTCAGCTGATTGAGAACCCGCATCTGAACACTGGGAGTAAGGTTTCCGAGTACAACAAAATCCGGTGTCAGGCAGTTTTCGGGGAGCACAGGATCGAAATCGGCCAGCACATTCAGTTCAGTAACCAAAGTATCGCGTGTATTCATATCAGTATGGTACCGTCCTGACCAGTAAAAGGATTTACCTTCCGGTTTTACCTGAAGTCCATCGGTATGAATGCCTCTATCAGTTAAAAGATTGATATATTCATCAGGAAAATCACCACCGACAACACTTATTATATGCACATCTTTAGCAAACTGAGCGGCAGTCAGACTTATGAAAGTGGCGGCACCACCCAGTATTTTATCTGTTTTTCCAAACGGGGTTTCAATCTTATCAAAGGCAACAGTTCCAACAATTACGGTACTCATAACAGCTTCTTAAAATAGGTTTTTAACGAATTTGAATTTTTTTTTGCAAAGATATTGTTATTTCCGATTGAATTTGTAATTTTGCCGTCCCTTTACAGGGAAAAACAATCAAAATTCCTCCTTAGCTCAGTTGGTTAGAGCATCTGACTGTTAATCAGAGGGTCTCAGGTTCAAGTCCTGAAGGGGGAGCAGAAATGATATCATAACGACCTGTAATACGTTGTATTACAGGTCGTTATTTTTTTTGATACATACAATATTGCATACATTTTGATCATGCACAATTTAATAGTCTACAGTTTTAGTAATTTGAGATCTTAGAAATGTACAAATTTGTTCATGTATTAGTCGACAATTTCTAATAAATTTCAATGGGTAACGATTAATATTTTAAGTTTGTAAATATTTTTATCATACCGCTTTAACCGCTATTTTATAAAATATAACCATTGAGCGAAATCAATAAAAAGGAACTTACTGAAGTTGACATTTGCGATCTCTACATTACACCAGCAATAAAAGATGCAGGTTGGGATCAGCTAATGCAGATAAGGCGTGAAGTTATACTTACTCCTGGCCCTGTTATTGTTAGGGGCAACATGTCAGCGCGAAATAAGAAGAAACGTAAGATCGCAGACTATATCTTGTATTGGGAACCCGAAGCCCCTATTGCTATTGTTGAAGCAAAAGACAACAACCACTCTGTTAGTCATGGAATGCAACAAGCTCTCGGCTACTCTAATATAGTTAAGGTTCCCAGTGCATTCAGCTCAAATGGTGATGCATTTGCTTCGCATAATAAAGTCGCTGCAGAAGGGGAAGAAATTGAAACTGAATTTCCACTAAGTGCATTCCCTCCACCTGACCATTTATGGGATAGGTATAAGAAATATCACAACATTACTGAAAGCGAAGAGAAACTTGTACTCCAACCATATTACACTGATACTTCAGGTAAGGAACCTCGTTATTATCAAATTGAAGCGATAAACAGGACTATTGAAGCTGTGGCCAAAGGACAAAAACGAATTTTACTTGTCATGGCTACAGGTACTGGCAAAACATATACTACATTCCAGATTATTTGGCGGTTATGGAAAGCCCAAAAGGTTAAACGGATATTGTTCCTGGTTGACAGGAATATACTTGCAGATCAGACGCTTATCAATGATTTTAAGCCTTTCGGGCCGGTAATGACGAAGATTAGGAATCGAAAGATCGACCCGGCTTATGAAATACACCTGGGGCTTTACCAGGCAATAACCGGACCGGATGAAGCGGATAAAATTTTCAAAAATGTTTCCCGGGATTTCTTTGATTTGATCATTATTGACGAATGCCACAGGGGTAGTGCTGCCGACGATGCATCCTGGAGAGAAATCCTGGAATACTTTTCAAGTGCCGTGCAGATTGGTATGACTGCCACACCTAAGGAGACCAAATACGTTTCCAATATTACCTACTTTGGAGAACCAGTTTATACGTATAGTCTGAAACAAGGAATTGCTGACGGCTTTCTTGCGCCTTATAAAGTTGTTAAAATTGATATAGACAAGGACATTGAAGGCTGGACTCCACCAAAAGGGATGAAGGATGATCTTGGACAGGATATCGAGAACCGGACATACAACCAAACTGATATGGATCGAGTTCTTGTACTGAATCAACGCACTAAGCTCGTGGCTAAGCGTGTTATGCAGCTTCTGAACGCTACTGATCCCTATGCGAAAACCATTATTTTCTGCGATGATATTGATCATGCTGAACGTATGCGGGTTGCCATTGTGAATGCAGCAGGCCATCTCGCAAAAGACAACTCCAGATACGTTATGCGAATAACCGGTGATAGTGTTGATGGTAAAGCAGAGTTGGATAATTTTATTGATCCGGAGAGCAAATTCCCAGTAATCGCAACTACTTCAGAATTATTGACTACCGGTGTTGATGCTAAAACCTGTAAAGTGATTGTCCTGGATAAAACTATAAAATCCATGACATCCTTCAAACAAATTATAGGTAGAGGAACCCGCATCGAAGAGGATTTTGGTAAGTATTTCTTTACCATTATGGATTTTAAAAAGGCAACTGAACTCTTCCGCGATCCTGATTTTGATGGTGATCCGGTTGTTATTTACGAACCGGACGAAGATGATGATCCTGTTCCACCCGATCCTGAAGATCCGGAACAGGAAGACGAGGATGAGGATGAAGATGTACCACCCGGCTCAAGGAAACTTTATGTAAGCGGAGTTCCGGCCCGGATAATTAATGAACGGATTGAATACTACGGACCGGAAGGCGAACTGATAACCGAATCGTATAAGGATTTTACACGCAAACAGGTTAAATCGGAATTTGCTTCACTCGATGATTTCTTAAAATCGTGGAACAGCGTCGAACGCAAACAGGTGATCCTAGATTTACTCGAAGATCATGGCATTGTTATTGAGAATCTGGCTGAGGAAATCGGTAAGGAATATGGTGATTTCGATCTGATCTGCCATATTGCTTTCGACCAGCCACCGCTTACACGTAAAGAGCGGGCTAATAATGTGAGGAAACGAAACTATTTTACCAAATACGGCGAACAGGCAAACGCTATATTGAATGCGTTGCTCGAAAAGTACGCCGACAAAGGAATTACTTCCATCGAAAACACAAAAGTATTGAAACTGAAACCCTTTAATGAAATCGGAACACCCATGGAGATCATTAACGGCGTATTTGGCGGAAAGGCCAATTACGAAAATGCCTTAAAAGAATTAGAGAAGGAATTATTTAAACAGGAGAGAATAGCATGAGTAATGTATCAGGCATTATAAAATCCATACAGGATATAATGCGCAAGGATGTGGGTGTAGATGGCGATGCACAGCGGATAAGTCAGTTGGTTTGGATGTTTTTCTTAAAGATCTTTGATGACAGGGAAGCCGAACTTGAATTAATTGAAGATAATTATAAGTCACCTTTACCAGAACATCTCAGGTGGCGGAACTGGGCAAAAGACGCGGAAGGAATTACCGGTGAAGCTCTTTCGGACTTCGTAAACCTTCAGCTTTTCCCTACACTAAAAACCAAACTGAACCTGCAAGGCCCACAGGCAAACCGTGCCAAGGTGATCCGTGTGGTTTTTGAGGATGCGTATAACTATATGAAGTCGGGTACGCTGATGCGGCAGGTGATCAACAAGCTTTCAGAAATTGATTTCAATTCGAAAGCCGACCGGCATACCTTTGGCAATATTTATGAACAGATCTTAAAGGATTTGCAGAGCGCGGGCAATGCAGGCGAATTTTATACACCTCGTGCTGTCACTACCTTTATTGTCGACAGGGTTCAGCCAAAGCTTCAAGAGACTGTTCTCGATCCGGCTTGCGGAACAGGCGGATTCCTTTCGAACGTGATCGAATACAAGCGCGACCATTTTCTAAAGTCGGCAGCCGACGAAGAAATTCTGCAATCAACCATACACGGGGTTGAGAAAAAAGCCATGCCACATATGCTTTGCACTACCAATATGATATTGCATGGAATTGATACACCCATTAACATAAGGCACGACAATACACTCAGCCGCCCGCTCCGCGATTACTCCAATAAGGACAGGGTTGACGTAATAGTTACCAATCCACCGTTTGGGGGAATGGAAGAAGATGGTATTGAAAATAACTTCCCTGCGACTTTCCGAACCCGCGAAACTGCCGACCTTTTTCTTACGCTGATTGTACATTTATTAAAAAATACCGGACGGGCTGCACTGGTTTTGCCTGATGGTTTCCTGTTTGGTGAAGGTATCAAAACCCGCATAAAAGAAAAGCTGTTTTCCGAATGCAACCTGCATACTATTGTGCGTTTGCCCAATGGCGTTTTCAGCCCTTACACAGGCATTAAAACCAACCTGTTGTTCTTCACCAAAGGGCAACCTACAGAAAATGTTTGGTATTATGAGCACCCCTATCCTGAGGGTGTAAAAAGCTACAACAAAGGCAAACCCATGCGTTTTGAGGAATTTCAGCCCGAAATGGACTGGTGGGGCAACGAAACCGATAGTTTTGCGACACGCGTTGAAAATGAACATGCCTGGAAGGTTTCGGTTGATGATATCAAAGCCCGTAACTATAACCTTGATATTAAAAATCCGCATGTGGGTGAACAGATCAGCCACGATCCGGATGAATTGCTGCGAAAATACAACCAGCAGCAAAAGGAAATCGCCGGCCTGCGTAACCAGCTAAAAGCTATTTTAACCGAAGCACTTAGCAGGAAAGGGGACGCTTAAATGGCTAATGCTATAATTGATACATTCGATCTCTGGACCACCGCCCAAAACCTGAAAACCAGCAACCGCGGATTAAGCGCAAGCAACCAAAGTTTATTGGGTATTAAAAAACTGCGGGAGCTGATCCTGGAACTTGCTATAAGCGGTAAACTTGTGCCCCAAGATACTCTCGATGAACCAGCTAGTGTTCTATTGAAAAAGTTTGAGATTGAAAAAACCTCATTACCTATTACAGAGGATGAGATTCCGTTTGAATTACCCTTGGGATGGGACTGGTGCCGTTTAGAGAATGTAGGAATTACAAATATTGGTTTAACATATTCGCCAAAAGATATTTCTGACGTTGGTGTACCAGTGCTTAGATCATCAAATATCCAGAATGGCGAAATTTCTTTAGAAGATCTAGTTCGAGTAAATAAAGACATAAATGAAAAAGTCCTGGTAAAAAATGGTGATTTACTAATTTGTGCACGGAATGGAAGCAAAAATTTAGTTGGGAAATGCGCTTTAATAAAAGAATTGTCTGAAAAATCTGCATTTGGTGCATTTATGGCCATTTTTCGGAGTGACTTCAATAATTATATTAAACTGTTCATCGAATCACCAATCTATCGTAGAAGTCTTGAAGGAGTAGCTACAACAACAATTAATCAGATTACTCAAGGCAACTTAAAAAACACCCTTATTGCGCTTCCCCCTCTCGCTGAGCAACACCGCATTGTTGCCAAAGTTGATGAACTAATGGCCCTCTGCGATCAACTGGAACAACAGCAAACCAATACTAATGAAGCCCATCAAACGCTTGTTGATACTTTGCTTGGCACACTTACCAATGCAGAAAACCCAGCTGCTTTTGAAGAAGCCTGGCAGCGTATTGCTTACCATTTTGATACCCTACTTACAACTGAACACAGCATCGACCAACTAAAACAAACCATATTGCAATTGGCAGTGATGGGGAAACTGGTGCCTCAAAATCCCGATGATGAACCTGCCAGTGAGTTGCTGAAAAAGATTGCGAAGGAAAAGGCGAGGTTGGTAAAGGAGGGGAGGATTAAAAATCAAATTCCTTTACCTAAGATAGGTGATTTTGAGAAGACGTTATTGTTACCCAATGGGTGGGACTTTGTAAGATTGGGCGAATTAGCTAATAGAATAGGATCTGGAAGTACACCAAGAGGAGGAAGTTCAGTTTATGAAAATGATGGTATTATATTCCTGCGTTCACAGAATATATGGAATCATGGTTTGGAACTAGATGATGTTGTATTTATCTCAAAGGAAACACATACAAAAATGTCCAACACAGTTGTATTTCCGAATGACATATTATTAAATATAACAGGCGCCTCCTTGGGAAGATGTACTATATTTCCTGAGCACATTGCAGAAGCAAATGTTAGCCAGCATGTAACAATAATCCGACCAACTGAAAATGCTACAAAATATTATTTGCATCTGTGTATGTTATCACCTTATTTTCAGAATCTTGTATGGAGCAGGCAAGTCGGAATGGCTCGTGAAGGATTGAGCAAAAAAGTCTTAGAGCTTTTTGAAATTCCTATGCCCCCTCTTGCAGAACAGCATCGTATTGTTGCCAAAGTGAATGAATTATTTGCCTTGTGTGATGCGATGAAAGAACGACTGCGCGATGCACAGGCTTTGCAAAACCAGTTGGCTGTTGCGGTGGTGGAGCAGGCTGTGTGATATAGGCAGGATTTGATGATGAAAAAGATACTTTGTTAAGAATCTGATCCAAAAAGGGATAAGAAGTGAGTAGTTAGCGTAAATGGGAATACGCTAAAATCACAGAATAACATCAATGCTGTCAAAAATGAAAAAATTCACATTAAAATTAATCAAGTACAGAACTAAAATTTGATCGAAAAAATCTTTATTAAGATAATTTATGATTTACACTTACTGTTAATTAAAAATATAATATACCTTTGCGGTGAAAATTACCTTTAGAGATAGAAAACTCGAAAAACTCGCTAATGATGATCGAAAACGTCTGGCTGCAATGGGTAAAAAACGATCTGACCGTTTTAATCTCAGAATGGTTGACCTTATGCAAGCTGAAAACCTGGAAGACGTTCGACATTTACCTGGAAACTTTCATGAACTTACTGGTCCCCGAAAAGGGCAATGGGCTTGCGATTTAGATCAGCCCTATCGGTTGATATTCACTCCGCATGAAGATCCCATTCCTACAGATGCCGATGGTAAATATATCTGGATTGAAATACTTGGAGTTGAAGTTATTGAAATAGTGGACTATCATAATTAGACAAAACAATGGAAAAGCAAAATCAATATTTCCCTCAGTCCATACCTCATCCCGGAATTACTTTAGAAGAAAAGTTAGAAGAAATGGGTATGGGTCCCAAAGAGTTTGCACTCAGAACAAGTAAACCCGAAAAAACTATTACGGCTATTTTTAAAGGCGAAAGCTCTATTACTCCCGATATGGCTGTTCAGTTCGAAAATGTCACGCAAATCCCTGCTCATTTCTGGTTAACCCGGCAAAGGACTTATGATGAGTATCTTGCCCGGGTAAAAAGGAATAGAATCATTGATGAAGCTATTGAGTGGGCTAAATTATTTCCATTGAATGATATGATGAACAAGGGATGGTTGCCGCAGTTAACTTCCATTCAGGAAAGAGTTGCTGCAATGCTTGCTTTTTTTGGGTTTTCCAGTCATATAGCCTGGGAAGAGTATTATTTTAAACAGCAATTAAAAGTAGCTTTTCGCATCTCATTAATACATACCAAAGAACCTTATGCTATTTCGGCCTGGTTGCGTAAAGGTGAATTGCAGGCTGCAACCCTTCAATGCAAGCCTTATTCCGAGAAAAACTTCAAAGAAGCATTGCCCGCAATTAAAACTATCATGGCACAGCACCCGGCTAACTTCTTTAGCAGGCTGCAAAATATTTGTTTGGAAGCGGGTGTAAAAGTTGTTTATACACCTCAATTACCAAAAGCACCTATCAGCGGCTGTACCCGATGGTTGAACGACACCCCGTTTATTCAATTAACAGGCAGATATAAACGGAATGACAGTTTTTGGTTTACATTTTTTCATGAAGCTGGTCATATCCTTTTACATGGCAAGAAAGATATTTTCCTGGAGCTGGACGATTATACCGATAAGGATACAATAAAAGAAACTGAGGCTGATGAATTTGCCGTACGCTACACTTTAACTGAGGATGAGGAAGCTGAGATTTTGCGAAATGCGCCTTTTTCCGATTGTGAACTAAAAAATTTCGCCTCAAAATTCAATACCCATCCGGCTATAATCATCGGAAGACTTCAGCATAAAAAGCGGATTCCATATTCGATGGGTAGAGAATATTTTGAGCCTGTCATATTTGAATAAATATTAATCAAAATTGATTACAATACATAAATGGCATATTTTTCCTAGTATCAGCTTGAATATTGATGCTTAAAATGGATGTATTTAATTTTTTGACGAAAATTAGCGTAATTCATATTACGATAAAAAACTGAAATCCGTGAATTTAATACAATCCAGGTTACCGGATAACTATTTTCTTCGTTTCTATTCCATTCAGAGCTTGAATACGAACAATATAAACACCTTTTGGTAATGCATTTACATTAATCGCCATTTCCGATTTATTCATTAATACATTAGCTGTAACAGCCATGCCTTGCATGTTGAAAATCTGTATCCACGCATCACCAGCGTTATAATCAGTGCGTGAAACTGTAATGCTGGTTGTTGCCGGATTGGGATACACTGTAAATGTACCAATGTCAGAACTTTGAATTGGTTCCACTACTTCAGTATAGAAACCCCCATTGCTGATTTTAAGAATTGTATTTTCGAGCCCTACCACACAGCCGTTGTCGTGGTCGCCAAAATAAAGCGAGCGGCACCTATCGTCACCGGGAGGATTATTTGGATACAACAGTTTAAGTGTAGCTCCGCTGTTCTCAGTTTTATAAACAGTTTTTTCGAAAGTATCTCCAAATACAAGGTAACCAGTTATTGAATCGACAAAGTGAATTTTTGAAAACCAATAAATCGAATACTCCTTAATTTTGCTCCAGGTGAGTCCTGAATTTACTGTTTTAAGAAGAACGCTTTTATCGGGATCCGTGCTACTTCCAATCAGGTAACCGGTTTGGGCATCAACGAGTTGTACCTGGCTGAAGGTTGTATTATAGGTATTGGCAACAAGCTGCCATGTATTACCACAGTTTGTAGTCCGGAGAATTGTTCCGTTTGCACCAACAGCAATACCGTTAAAAGCATCTGAAAAAGAAATGGAGGAAAGGTTCTCCGAGGTGCCAGTTGTTAGTTGAGTCCATGTGAGTCCATGGTCAGTTGTCTTTACTATATAACCATATTCCCCGACTGCAAATCCTGTATTGTCATCAATAAAATATAAGCCGTAAAGTTTACCCTGGCCTGACATGAAAATATAATGCCAGGTTTTTCCTCCATCTTCTGTTTTAAAAATAAATTTATTTTCTAAAACATATCCTGTACCGGGATTCGTTAAAAATAAGGAATGAGCCTGGTCAAATGCTTCAGAGTAATATGATTTCCATGAGTTGCCACCATCTTCAGTAACTTTTGTGATATGGTGGTTGCCTATAGCAATGCCGTGTAAAGGATCTGCAAAAAACACATCATACAAGTCGCATTTTCCACCTTTAACAAAAAACCAGGAATTACCGCAATCGGTGGTTTTAAGTATTTCGTCAGCTTCGTTAACCAGATATCCAACCGAAGAATTGACAAAAAAGAGTTTGTTAAATTCACTCCAGACCCCCAAAGTGAAAGCGCTCCATGTTTCGCCACCATCTATTGTTTTATATATTTTATCACCTGCAGCAAAACCAATGTCAGGCGAAATAAACCAGATGGTATTTATGTACCAGGAAGTAATAGAAATCGTTGTCCACGATTGTCCTCCATTAATCGTCTTAAGCAGCTCTCCGGAATAATTTGGCAATTTGAACCCAATCTGCGAGTTTAAAAAAAAGATCGGGTTCCCACCATTATCATCAACCCAGTTAAAAGTTACTCCCCCATCAGTTGTCTTGAAAGTAATCCAATCAGTGCAAATAAAGCCTGTATCGGCTGAAACAAAATCTAATGCATCAAAAACTTTTGAAGTATAATAAGGATCAGTAAAACAGTTTGTCCAGGTTATTCCGGCATCGGTTGTTTTTAACAAAATCCCATCTCCTGAAGCATAACCGGTCGAAACATTGCCAAACGATAAATCATAAATATCTTTTGTAGTACCGCTTGGCATGATATTCCATGTTGCTCCGCCATCTGCAGTTCGGACAATAATGCCCCCATCCCCGACAGCTATTCCTATATTTTCATTAATAAAGTGGATAGCTGCATAGTCAGCCCCAGGTATTGTATTCCGACTATTCCAATGCGCACCACCATCGGTAGTTTTAAGTATGCAACCGGCATCCGAATTCACCACATATCCGGTTTCGCTATTTACAAAATACAAATCTTTGAAATTGGCAGTATATGATTGGGTATCACCATCTGTTATCAATTGCCATATTGAACCGCCATTTTCAGTTCGTATCATCCTTTTCTGATCGACCATGCAGCCATGACCATCGCTTGAAAAAGCAATATCACCTCCTGAGCCAAAACCGGTATACAGCGTATCCCAGGTACTCCCACCATTATATGTTCTCAAAACATAATTTTTGCAAGAAACCCATCCGGTTGAATTATTAGAAAAACTCATCGACATAACAGATTCGCCAACTTTATCAAACATAACATTCCATGATACACCTCCATCCGTACTTTTAATTACCTGTCCTTCGGTGCTTCCGACATAAATTGTATTAGGGTCGGTACAGCTCATTGCGCTGTAGTTTGAAGTAGTTGTAGTCAGCATAGGTTGCCATGTAGCACCACCATCATTTGTTTTGGTTATATTAAGTACATCAAGAACATATCCGTCGTTTTCGTTACAAAAGTCAACTTGCCGGTATGTCGGGTAATTGCTGAAATTTGGTATCTGGGTCCAGGTTTCGCCTGCATCGGTAGTTTTGTATATAAAGTTGCCAACTGTATATCCTATTTCATTGGTCGGAAATGAAAGAGAAAATAATAATCCTGTCTGTGCATACATTTTTTCATCCCAGGTATTCCCTCCATCGTTAGTCTTGAGTATTGTCTTGTTTGCGCCAACAATAAATCCATTTTCAGGATTTGTAAAACAAACATCATAATAAAATTTGCAATATGACTCAATAGCATATTGGTTTTCCCAATTTAAACCATTGTCGGTGCTTTTGAGTATGGTTTTGTTTTCGCCGACGGCATACCAGGTATTTGACCCTGCAGAACAAACTGCATTTAAAACTTCACCTGTAGGCCAGGGAGATTTAAACGAAACCTGTGCTTGATTAGTTTGAAAAGCGAGGAGAATACCGAGCAGAAATAATAGGGCTCTCATTTTATAAATTATAAGTGGATAAGTTAATTATTCGATCTGATTAAAAGAAAAGTAAACAGAATCTTCATACTGGTAAAAGGACAAATATACTACTTTACGGCACAGTTCAGTTAACAAATAAGTAATCTGCTAAAATATAATTTACTATTTAGCCTGTTGTGTGATAATGTATGATTTGAGTTAGGAGATTCTATAGTTGATTTTAGAGAATATGAAAGGAATTCCGGAATAAAATATCTTTATTATTCTCTTGTAAAAAAGTGTATTTCAATTATTAAAGCTGTATTATTCTTGAAAATAATTCCCCGTTTACCCCCGCTGGCGCTCGTTTGTAACGCGTGTCTTTTCCACCACCCCACTTTTTCACCACCCCACATCTCCACTTTGATGGAGTATTCTGTATTCGTATGTTAATAATAATGATTAACATCATATATTTACATCTGTTAATCAGGTCTCGCTTATTGATAAATCATTATTTGTAGTTTTATGAAGTTGGTATTTATTTTTATTGCTTTTCTGCCTCTTTTGAATGGATTTTGTCAGGATACGATCTATTTTGATAAAAACTGGAAGAAGACATCAAAATCCCTTGCTGTCTATTACAGGCTTTATTCAAAGGAAGGGCAGAGTATTAAAATTATGGACTATTTTGTTACTGATACACTTCAAATGACTGGATATACTAAATCGATAAATCATGGTAAATCATTTGATATCTTTAGTAAAAACGGACTTTATGCCTATTATAACGAGAATGGAAATATTGACAGGCAAGGCTGTTATCAAAATGATAAAAAAGTGGGGTTTTGGAAGACATTTCATCCTGAGGGCGAACTGTATCTGAATGAGTTTTATGATAATAAAGGAAGGCTTGAAGGGAATTTCGAAGTGTATTATCCTGATGGGAAAATAAGAAGATCAGATTATTACTCAAAAGGAGATTTTAAAACAGGGAAATGCTATTCAAAATCCGGGAATGATACAACCTGGTTTCCGTTCAGCTCTATGCCGCGATTTCCGGGCGGTGAAGAAGCCCGAATCCGTTTCATGGTAGACCACCTTGTTTATCCGCAACAAGCCTTAAATGAAGGTATTCGAGGAACAGTCTATATATCATTTGTTGTTGATACTGTGGGGAATATTGTTGATATTACATTGTTACGGGGAATTTCTCCATTATTGGACCAGGAGGCTATGCGGGTTGTTGGTATTATGCCTAAATGGACACCTGGTTTACTGGACGGTATACCTGTAAGAGTACTTTTTAATATGCCTGTATATTTCAAATAAGATTAAGATACATAAAGCATTAATCTCCGAAAAACCATGATTAAGAAAGTATCATTTTTAGCACTTCTAATCTTAATTTCCTGTTATACTCTAAAAGGACAAATAGCTGGATTAACCGGAAAAGTCGTTGACCTTGGAATGCTGGAGCCTATTCCTTTCGCCAATGTAGTAATTGAGGATAGCAATAAATATATTGCAGGAGTAATAACGGATATTGATGGAAACTATCTAATAAAACCTCTTAAAGTGGGGATTTATACAGTCAAAGTTTCTTTTTTGGGATATGAGTCTAGTATAATTAAAGATGTTATAATTAAAAGGGATTCTGTCACTAACCTGGATATCAAATTAGTAGCATCATCTGTTAAAATAGAAGGGGTTGTTATAACAAAATACAAAGTTCCTCTTGTTGATAAAGACAGGACGGTCAGTGGTGCATCAGTAACATCTGAAGAAATTTCAAGAGCTCCGGCCGTAACAAAAGTTGCCGGAGTAAGTATAAGGTCATCGGAGGATGAATCCGGTAAAATCGAGGAGAAATCTATTTCTGATGCCGAGGATTTGGTAAAGCCTGACCCTGGCCAATTAACCGCCTCTGAACTTAACGATTTCAGCAAATGGGATCTCTGGCAGGATATCAGGAAAAATGACTTGAAGAAATACCAATCCATCTGGAAAATTTCACCTGAATCAAGATATTCTGTTCAGGTAAGAGCGAATGACGGACAGCCGGTAGTTGATGCAGTTGTGTTGTTGAAGAGTTCTTTAGGTGAGGTAATTTGGTCCGCAAAAACTGATAATACTGGTAAGGCTGAACTTTGGAGCAATCTGTTCAATGTAACGAAACCTGGTAAAGTTAATTTGATTGTTATTTACGGAAATGTTGAATATCCTTACGCTAATCCTAATCTTATTAGCAGAGGGATTAACACCCTTAAAATACCTGTAACTTGCAACAATCCGGATACTGTGGATATTGCTTTTGTGGTGGATGCTACAGGCTCAATGGGCGATGAAATGAATTATCTGAAGGCGGAATTGCTTGATATTATTAACAAGGAAACAGCAAAAAGTAATGGCTTGGCAATTAATGTTGGATCGGTTTTTTACAGGGACCATGGAGAACTGTATGTAACCCGAAAAAGTGACTTCAGCACTGAACTAACTGAGACATTATCGTTTATAAGTTTACAAAATGCTGAGTCAGGAGGTGATTATGAGGAAGCCGTTGAAGAAGGTCTCAGTGAAGCTGTTGATAATTTAGTCTGGAGCAAAAATGCCAGGGCAAGAGTATTATTTCTTTTGTTGGATGCGCCACCTCATTCAAATCCCGGTGTGATTGAAAAGTTACAACATACTATTCAAATAGCAGCGCAGAAAGGGATCCGGATAATCCCGATTATAGCAAGCGGGGAAACTTCGGGGCAGGGAGCAAGTCTGGAATATCTTATGCGTAGCATTGCCCTGGCAACAAATGGCACCTATGTGTTTTTAACTGATCACAGCAATATTGGCAATGAACATGCAAAACCTGTAACAGATCAATATGATGTTGAACTATTAAATAATCTGTTAAAAAGGTTGATTGTTCAATATACATACTTGGCGAAATGTGGTGAGAAACTTGCGGGTACTGAAACGTCAGATACTTCATATTTTATCAACAGCCCAATCATTGCCCATGAAATTCTTGATTTATCAAAAACAAGAACACCGTCCACTCCTCTGGAAATAGTACAGGATTTTACTAAACAGCTGAATTCTGATACAACAGACACAAACAATGTCGAAGATTCCATACCTGCTCAGGAGGTAGAAGAAATAAGTCAGAATGTCGAACCGTTGGAGATTAAATACTACCCAAATCCGACCTCGGGGACGATCACTGTAGAGTTTCAGGGTAGGGTAAATGAATTGTACCTGACGGATATTTCCGGGAAATTGATAAAAAAGATTAAAACCAGTGGCGAATCTGTTCTGAAAATAGATTTAAGTGAGTATAGTACAGGAATCTATTTTCTTAAATGCTTTGCTCAAAATAATTCTTTTTCTGGCAAAATCATTCTGACTCACTAAACCCCCGCTGGCGCGCGTTCAATGCTATTAAGTTAAGGGATTTCAATCTTGTCATACTACATTTTTGCGATTAGAGAACATCCTGGGTTTTAGTCTTTTTCGATACTTTGCAGTATTACGGGGAAAACACCTTCTGGGCTTTACTG
>Ga0208789_1000586_pt1 | contig 31419 bp, 20 predicted proteins | sample Methanotroph_Enr_FD_187368 | JGI IMG/M metagenome (GOLD analysis project Ga0208789, IMG submission 187368) | Enriched soil microbial communities from Old Woman Creek wetland in Ohio, USA - Methanotroph_Enrichment_5 (SPAdes) (version 2) | ecosystem: Environmental > Terrestrial > Soil > Wetlands...
TATGAACTGAAACGCAAGCCGAATATAAAAGGCGTTATTGCTACAAGTTCAGGGTTGCGCACTGCCCTTGAAAAACAGCCTGCTAAAATTATAGCCGCCAAAATTCTTGGAGCAATATTGCCCAAAATGTCACTTCCCAGTGGACTGGATGTAAACGCCATTTCGCATGATAGAGATGTCATAGTGAAATACAACAATGACCCGTTGGTTCACGATAAGATGTCATTGGGTTTTGGGAAAATTATGCTTGCAACTATTGAATGGACAATGAAGCACGCTGCTGAATTTTCACTCCCTCTTTTATTGCTTCATGGAAAGGCTGATGCTATCGCATTTCCTTCCGGCAGTATTGATTTTGCCGCCCAAATTAAGGAGAAATGTAAGCTGGTATTAGTTGATGGGGCTTATCATGAATTGCATAACGAACCTGAACAGGCAGTTGTTTTTAAAACAATGACAGATTGGCTGGACTCCTTGCTAAAGGCATAAGAGAATATGTAAATCATTGAAAATCATTATTGTTAGAGAAATATTATTTCAAAATGCCTCAATACATCTTAGCTTTAGACCAGGGCACCACCAGCAGCCGATCTATCTTATTCGATAAAAGCGGAACGGTTATAGCAGCTGCTCAAAAGGAATTCACACAAATTTTTCCAAAACCAGGTTGGGTAGAGCACAATCCTGTTGAAATATTTGAAACCCAGTTGGCAACTGCCAAAGAAGTGATTGCGACTGCAAATATTTCAGTCGCTGATATTGCGGCCATCGGCATTACTAACCAAAGGGAAACCACTGTTGTCTGGGATAGAAATTCCGGTGAACCCATTTACAATGCAATTGTCTGGCAGGACCGGCGAACAGCCGCATTTTGCGATGAATTGAAAGCAAAAGGATTAGAAAAAAATATACAGCAAAAAACCGGTTTAGTGGCGGATGCTTATTTCAGTGGATCCAAAGTAAAATGGATACTTGATAATGTTCCTGGTGCAAGAGAAAAAGCAACAAAAGGAGAACTTTGTTTTGGTACTGTCGATACCTGGTTATTGTGGAAACTAACTAATGGTAAGGTTCATGCCACAGATGTGAGCAATGCCAGCCGAACTATGCTATGCAATATTTCAACCTGTCAGTGGGATGGTGAATTGCAAAAAATGCTTGATGTACCGGGCAACATGCTGCCTCAGATACGAAGCAGCAGCGAAGTATATAGTATTACAACTTTGCTGGACGGAAAAACAGAAATACCCATTGCAGGTATTGCCGGCGACCAGCAGGCTGCCTTGTTCGGGCAATTATGCACACAGCCAGGCATGGTGAAAAACACCTATGGCACCGGTTGTTTTATGCTCATGAACACAGGTGAAAAAATGATTGTCTCAAGTAATAATCTGTTAACGACGATCGCCTGGAAAATTAATGGTAACACTCATTATGCGCTGGAAGGCAGCGTTTTTATTGCCGGAGCAGTCGTACAATGGCTGAGAGACGGATTAGGTATTATTAGAACATCAGCCGATGTAGAAGCCCTGGCAAAGCAGGTTGATACAACCGATGGAGTTTATGTAGTACCTGCATTTGCGGGACTTGGTGCGCCTTACTGGAATCCGCATGCACGGGGAACCATTACCGGATTAACCAGGGGCAGTAATGCTTCGCATATAGCCAGGGCAGCTGTCGAAAGTATCGCTTATCAGACTATGGATGTTTTAAACGCCATGGAAGCAGATAGTAATATCCACATAAAAGAACTTAGGGTTGACGGAGGCGCCACACAAAATAATTTACTGATGCAGTTCCAGAGTGATGTGCTGAACACAAAAGTTGTCAGGCCAATCGTTACTGAAACCACAGCACTGGGTGCTGCATACCTGGCAGGGCTTGCTGTTGGCTTTTGGGAAAGCATCGACGAGTTGCAGCAGCAATGGCAAATTGACAGAGTATTCTCACCTGAAATCACTCGTGAACAACGAAATGAACTTACGAGGGGATGGAAGAAAGCGGTTACAGCATCACTTTCAATTGCCTGATAGTTCGTTTGAAATGTTTGAAGAGTTTAAAGAGTTTCAGTGTTTCAGTGTTTCAGGGTTGACGCATCTTTTTGATCTTTAAATGACCAATATCCAAAAACAATTAACCCATAGCCTTTGCCTCAATAAAGTCCTTATCATAAATGAACAGGAAAACAGAGTTGGAAAAACTCCACCTTGAAAAGGAATTCGATATTATCATTATCGGTGGCGGTGCTACCGGGCTTGGTTGCGCTGTGGATGCAGCTTCGAGGGGGCTCAAAACGCTGCTGCTCGAGAGAAATGATTTTTCGAAAGGCACTTCAAGCCGTTCGACAAAATTAGTGCATGGAGGTGTCAGGTATCTGGCTCAGGGCAATATTCATCTGGTTAGGGAGGCTTTACTGGAAAGGGGACGGCTTTTGCGCAATGCTCCGCATGTTTGTCATACGTTGGCCTTTGTAGTGCCGGTATATAGTTACTGGCAAAAATGGTATTATGGCTTTGGTTTGTGGATGTATGAATTGCTTTCAGGCAATTTGAGTTTGGGGAAAACCAGGCTGTTGTCAAAACGTGTTGCATCGGAAGATCTTCCTGACTTATCCCCAACCAATCTCACTGGCGGTGTTTTATACTTTGATGGTCAGTTTGATGACAGCAGGTTGGCAGTAAATCTTGCTCAAACAGCCATTGAACAGGGTGCGGTTGTAATCAATTACTGTGGTGTTATCGGTTTTATTAAAGTTGGTCATAAAATTTCAGGTGTAGTTGCAAAAGATGAAGCAAGCAGAAATGAATTCATGATCAAGGCAAAAGTAATTGTAAATGCAACCGGTGTTTTTGCCGATGCATTACTGCAACTGGCAGAAGGACATACTGAACAAACTATTGCACCATCACAAGGAATACATCTTGTTGTCGAAAAACATTTTTTCAGGGGAGATGCCGGAATGATGATACCGAAAACGGATGATAGACGGGTCTTATTTGCTATTCCATGGCATGATAAACTGGTATTAGGTACAACAGATACGCCGGTTGTAAGTATTTCAACTGAGCCAAAACCATTGAAAGAGGAAATTGATTTTATCATCCGGCATTTTAATCGGTATACCAAATCAAATATTGATTACAAGGATGTTAAGAGTGTTTTCGTGGGTTTGCGTCCGCTGGCAAAGGTAGGTTCAGAAAAGAAAACCTCTGTAATGCCCAGGGATCATGTAATTAAAGTACTGCCATCGGGACTGGTGCATATTACCGGTGGTAAGTGGACAACCTATCGCAATATGGCCGAAAAAACGATTGACAAAGCGATACAATCGTCTGGATTAACATTTACTCCTTCCAAAACAAAGGATTTGAAAATTCATGGATGGCAGCCAGTAATACCAGATAGCCATCTTTCTGTGTATGGCTCAGATGCACATGCAATCCAGCAGTTGATTGAGAAGGATAATTCTTTATCGGAAAAAATCCATCCGTCGTACGCGTTTACAAAAGCTGAAATTAAATGGTTTATCGAACAAGAAATGGCCGTTACGCCAGAGGATATTTTAGCAAGAAGGCTTCGTTTACTTTTCCTGGATGCAAAAGCTGCCATGGAAGCCGCACCTTTGGTAGTTAAAATGCTTACCTTCCTTACCGGCAACAATGCTCAATGGGAACAGGGACAACTTGAGGCATTCAACAAACTTGCAAACGGGTATCTGCTTTCTGAAGTTGAATGATCCCTTCAAATTATAGCCTTCTTTAACGTTTATACTACCCTGTTAAAGGCAATTCTTCTAATAAAGAATTTAACAGCATCCTGGCTGGCTAACAACTCATTTCCCCGGCATTCTTCATTGCGGAGAGCAGGTTGTAAGCACCTTTAATTACTGCTTTCACGATTTTAAAATCTACACCTTCCGGTAAAGTTATTTCGGTGTATCCATTATCTGTAACGCCTTTCTTCACCGGTATCATGCGATACTCCGTAAAAGGTTTGCCATCTTCAACTTTGTTTTTGTCGAAAAGAAAAATGTAATCTTTATCATCAAAGCTCACGATAGCTTCTGATGGTAAAGTGGTTACCTGGTGCGATGAGGCCTCAATAACCGCGTTTACATACATGCCCGGGATTATGTTTTTGCATTTGCCCGGAACGGAAGCGTAAACTTTATAGGTTTTGTCAGCAGTTATTGATTTACCGGTCTGGTAAATCAAGGCTTCGTGCTGTTCGGTTTCGTTATTGATAAAGAACCGGATTTTCTGGCCATTCGAAACTTTATCTGCATCCTTCTCAAAAAGGGTTAATTCAAGAAAAAGCTTATCGCTGTTCTCTATTTCAAACAGTATATCGGAAGATGACACGAACTTGCCAATATTTATATTTACCGTTTTTACATACCCGGCAATAGGAGATACCACTGCAACCGAACGTGTAATATTATCTTCGTTCAGGCTTGCAGGATTTATACCGATAAGCGCAAGTTTTTGCTCCAGTCCTTTTACCTGGGCTTTCAGGATTTTATAGTCTGCCGTTACCTGTTGCAGGTTCTGCTGCGAATATACATCTTCCTTGTAGAGCTCTGAGTGTCTTTTATAATCGGCTTCGGCAAATGCGAGTTTGTTTTTAGCTTCAAGGTAGTTCTGCTGAATATCAACAAACTCCTGGTTTTCCAGAATGGCAAGAGTCTGGCCTTTGCTGACTGCATTCCCCGGCATTAACGAAATGCTTTTTATGAATCCTCCCAAAGGCATGCAAACGGTAGCAAGGTTCTGCGGTGCAACAGTTACAAGGCCATTTACTTTTAACGTTCCACTGAGAGAGCGCAATTCAATAGTGCCTGTTTCAATTTTGGCTAGTTTCACCTGGTCTTCTCGCAATTCAACGATATCATCGGGAAGAACTTCTGCTGCTTTTATTTCGACTGACTTTTTGTTATTGCTGCACGAAGCAAATGCTACAATGAAAGATGATATGAGGATCAGTGATTTTAAACTGTATTTTGTCATGATTATTTATTTACAAGGTTTTACCCGAAATGTATTCGATATTGATAATGGTTTGGATGTAACTGTTGAGCGCATCTAAATAGTTTTGTTTGATGGTTAGTGCACGGTTCAGGTTAAGTACGTAATCTGAATAGTCCATAGCCCCGGCTTTGTAACTGCTACCGGATTGTTCGATGATATAACCGGCTTCGGGCACTGCCTGCTGTTCGTAAAAATCGACACTTTTGCTGTATTTACCATATTCATCAAGCAGCGACCGGTAATTTGAGGCCAGCGTTTTTGAATAGGCTTCGGCATTGGTTTGAGCTATATTTTGCCTGATCCCGGCGGCTTTAACCTTAGCGGCATATGGCTTGAACCATAATGGCATTGTAATGCCGGCCTGGATTCCCGAAAAGCGGTCGCCGGGACCAAACGTACGAGAAACTGAATTGACTTCCTGGACTCCCTGCATAGTCTGGCTGAAATACCCGACCGAAAGATCGGGCAGCGCGCGGCTTTGTTCCAGTTTTTTCTCAAAACCTGCAACTTCTATCTGTTGACGAATAAATCCCAGGGAAGGATTTTCTGAAATTGCCACTGAATCGGGTTGCAGAACCAATATTTGCTTTTTCAGTAATGTGTCAGCCGGATAATGTGATTCTACTGTATTTAGAAGAGTCTTGAGTTTTCGAACGTATATACCTACATCGGTAGTGTTCTGCTGGAGCTGATTTTTAACTTCCAAGGTTTGCGAGCGGGCAGTGATCATTTCGAGACGGTTGGTTTCGCCTGTTTTTGCCCGAAGTTCGGCCGCACGCAGGAAACCCGAAAAAAGGCTATCCTGGTATACCAGCAGTTTCTCCTTTGCTACCAGGAATGCCAGTTGCCAGTATACCTGCTTCACCCGGGTGGCAATTTCAAGCTGCGATCCCCTTAATTCCCATTCACTGCTTTTTATACCGGCAACTGCCAGTTTATTCTGGTTGATGTAAACCGTTGGGAATGAAAGTGATTGTGACAACGTAAAACTATTATCCCGTGTGTATGAATTGAATTGGCCATACTCTGCATCCAGGGCTGTTTTTGGAATATCCCAGGCAGCGCCTTTCAATGCTTTCTGTTCCTCGAGCATAGATTTTGACGAACGAATTGAAAGGTTGTTGTCCAAAGCAAGTTTAATTGCTTCCTGCAGGTTAATGCGTTTAACCTGTTGTGCCTGAATAGTATTTAGAAAAGAGGAACCTGCTAGTAGCAAAACGAGTATTGAAATTATTTCCACTGATTTCTTTTTAAACAGTAGCCTTATTTTGCCTGACGAAAAGATTATGTAAAACACGGGAAGAATAATTAAGGTTAGTAATGTTGCCGTCAACAGGCCACCAATAACCACCGTTGCCAGTGGTTTCTGAACTTCTGCTCCGGCAGAAGTTGACAATGCCATAGGCAGGAATCCAAACGAAGCAACGGCAGCTGTCATGATCACAGGGCGTAAACGGATGTGCAGGCCTTTCAGAACCCGTTCGGCAATGTCGGTAATGCCTTCCTTTTCGAGCCGGTTAAATTCGGCAATCAGCACAATCCCGTTCAGAACGGCCACTCCAAAAAGGGCAATAAACCCGACCCCGGCAGAGATGGAAAAATTCATTCCCCGCATCCATAAGGCAAACACCCCGCCGATAGCTGCCATCGGGACAGCCGAAAAAATGAGCAGGGCTTGTTTTACGGAATGGAAGGAGAAATAAAGCAAAACAAAAATGAGCATAAGCGCTACAGGTACTGCAATTGAAAGCCTTTCTTTAGCTGCCACCAGGTTCTGGAATTGACCGCCGTACGACAAATAATAGCCGGTCGGCAATTGTACCTGCTTGTCAATTTTCGAAGTTACTTCGTCGATTACACTTTGAACATCGCGGTTCCGGACATTAAACCCAACGGTGATCCTTCGTTTGGTATTTTCGCGCGAAACCTGTGCCGGTCCTGACTTTATTTCAATTTCAGCCAGTTGTTCAAAGGGTATCTGGCCGCCATTTGGCAAAGCTACTGACAGGTTCCTGACGTCTTCGATATTCTGGCGGAAATCTGCGTTGAGGCGGATAACCATGCCAAAACGTTTTTCGCCGTCGTACACCACACCGGCCTGGCTTCCGGCAAAGGCCGCCCGCAATACACGATTTACTTCTTCGATTGAAACCCCATATTGGGCAAGCCTTTCGCGGTTGTAAGTAACTTGCACCTGGGCAAGTCCGGTTACTTTTTCCACGTTCAGATCTTCAACGCCTTCAATGCCTTGAATTATCTTTTCCACATCGCTGGCTTTTTCGGATAAAACAGTAAGGTCATCGCCAAATATTTTTACTGCAATATCCTGTTTTGAACCTGAAAGCAATTCATTGAAACGCATCTGTATAGGTTGCTGAAATTCAAATTTAACGCCTGCAAGCACAACAAGTTTTTCCTCCATTTTTGCCACCAGCTCTTCACGGGTTCTGGCACTTGTCCATTCGCTTTTATCTTTGAGAGTGATAATATAATCTCCAGTCTCCATGGGAGTCGGGTCGGTTGGGATTTCCCCGGCACCAATTTTACAGATGGTATGTTTTATTTCCGGAAAATTTTCGAGCAGGATTTTATTGGCTTTCTGCACCATTTCTATCGTATTGCTGAGGGAACCGCCTTGCAGCGTAATAACCCCAGCTGCCAGGTCACCTTCTTCAAGTTGCGGGATAAACTCGCCGCCCAACCGGTTAAACTGGAAAATGCTGAACAGGAACAGGGCGATGGCTGATATAGAAACCAGTAGTTTGTGCCTGAGTGCGAAAGCAATTACCGGATTGAATCCTTTATGGATCCCATCCATCAACTTATCTGAAAAATTGCGTTTGTGTTCTGTTTTTTTGCTCAGGAACAAGGCAGAGGCCACAGGAACATAGGTTAATGAAAGAATAGCTGCACCCATCAACGCAAATGCCACAACCTCTGCCATCGGGCGGAACATTTTACCTTCAATCCCAACTAAGGCCATTATGGGAATATAAACGATAAGGATGATGATTTGTCCGAAAGTGGCAGAACTCATCATTCGCTTAGCCGACTGAAATACATTATCGTCCATCTGGTTTTGCGAAAGCTTTTCTGTACCAATGTGGTGATGTTTGCTCATCGTGATCCGGTGCACGACACTTTCAACAATAATTACTGCACCATCCACAATCAGCCCGAAGTCAATGGCCCCCAGGCTCATCAGGTTGCCTGATACTCCGAAAATATTCATTAACGAAATGGCAAAAAGCATCGAAAGCGGGATTACGGAAGCTACAATAAGGCCGGCACGTAGATTGCCAAGAAACAACACCAGGATAAATATGACAATAAGTGCTCCTTCGACCAGGTTACGCGAAACAGTTCCAATGGACCGGCTTACTAATTCAGAGCGGTTCAGATAAGGTTCGATGGTGATTCCTTTGGGTAATGATTTCTGGATGGACTGAATACGGGTTTTAACGTTATCTATAACCTCGTGGGCGTTAGCTCCTTTCAGCATCATCACTACTCCGCCAACGGCCTCGGTTGTATCAACCACCAAAGCGCCATACCGCGTGGCATTCCCGTATTGAACGGTTGCTACATCCCTGATCAGTACCGGGATTCCGGAAGGACTGCTTTTAACCACAATCTTTTCGATATCCTCAAGTGTTTTGACAAGTCCTATGCCGCGGATAAAATAGGCGGTTGGCTTTTTATCAATATAGGCGCTACCTGTGTTTTCGTTGTTCTTTTCGAGAGCCTGGAAAATGTCGGTAAGAGTAAGGTTCATTCCCCTGAGCCTTTCAGGATTTACGGCTATTTCGTATTGTTTAACAAAACCGCCATAACTGTTTATATCCGCGACACCCGGCGTTCCCAGCATTTCGCGGCGAACCACCCAGTCCTGGATGGTGCGCAGTTCCATCAGCGAATATTGTTTTTCAAACCCTTTATCCAGGGCAAGGCGGTACTGGTAGATTTCACCTAAACCTGTCGAAATCGGAGCGAGTTCAATTTTTGCCATGCCTGCAGGAATTGCTTCCTCGGCTTCCTTCAAACGTTCACTCAACTGTTGCCTGGCCCAATAAACATCCACATTATCTTTAAACACGACGGTTACAACCGAAAGCCCAAGACGTGAAATGGAGCGGAGTTCAATAATGTCGGGGATATTGGCAACCGCCACTTCGATGGGTGCGGTAATAAAGCTTTCGACCTCCTGCACGGCCAGTGATGGTGCCAGAGAAATAACCTGCACCTGGTTGTTGGTAATATCGGGAATGGCATCGATTGGCAGGCGGGTAAGTGAATAGGCACCCCAACCAATTAACGCAAATACAAATAATACAACAATGAATTTGTTCTTTATTGAAAAATAGATGATTCGTTCAATCATACGTACTGCCTGAAAAAGTTAATACTAAACATGACCCGTTCCTGTGCATGAAAAAATGCAGGAATCAGATAATACCTTACGGTTTGTATTATGCTATTTTAGGAGGTTGCCAGATTGAGGCCAGGGGATCAGTAAAAAACGTGGAAGAAACAGGGAAATACTGTTTTTCGTAAAATGAAAAGCTATCGGGCAGATACAGGTGTTCCTGGAAGATTACGGAAGTGGCACAGCAATTACAGGTACAAAAAGGCGAGCAATGATCTTTTTCACCTTGATTGTGTGTATCCTGGTTATTTTGTGAAACTTCAATCCGGTACATTGCACCCTCCTTCTGAACATCAATGCAGGGAATTGCAGTGAGTGCAAGTACATAAAGGGATAATATGAAGGCAAATGTTTTCATCCGTAATTCAGGCGGTAAAAGTAATACAAAAGGGAATAAAAGCAAGGTATATGACTGTGATTTCCGTTTTGTAGCTATAACACCCTTCCGGATTGGTTTATCAATTATCGTATTGAGAGGCTTTTTACTTATTTTCAGAAGTGCCAGTCAGGAAAGCATCCAGGGCAGGGGAGGGCTTCCCATCGTCCTGCCAGCAATTGAGCTGGTAGTGGCTCCAGCTTTTTGCGCCTTCAGGTTCCCAATAAAGTACGCCAAGTCCTTTCCGATCAGGAACGGCTTTTACTGCTTTTATGACTTCTAACAACATATCATGTGTATTCTGAACTTTAGTATAATCACCGCCGGTTTCAACAACCATCACTTCTTTATTATAACGGGAAACCATATCAATTAAATTATTTCGCAGGTCGGCAATGGTAGCGGTATAATCGCTGACTAGCCAAAACGGATAATAGGAAAGTCCGATTACATCATACTGAACGCCATTCGCGTTCGCATTATCGAAAAAAGTTCTGAATCTGGTATTATTATTACCCTGGTCAATATGCACAATCACCTTTATCGATGAATCCACGGCTTTTGTAGCTTCATACCCCTTATTTAAAAGTTGTGCTAGTTGGTTCCACTTGGAAGTACTGCCGTCGGGCCACAACATTCCGCCGGGTATTTCATTGCCAATCTGAACCCATTCCGGTATTATCCCGGTTGATCTAAGTGTGTCAAGCACTTCAAAGGTGTGGTTATACAAATCATTTAATAATTGCGGGAATGAATGATTAGCCCAGGCCGCTGGTTTATATTGTTTTCCAGGATCGGCCCAGGAATCGCTGTAATGAAAATCTATCATTACGCGCATGCCCATTTTTGCAGCCCGATATGCCATTTCAACGGTTTCCTTTTTGCTGCAATGCCCGCTGGCTTTATCGGTTGATGGATTTACAAAAACACGAAGGCGGACCGTGTTCATCCCCCTGTCTTTGAGTAATTGTAAACAGTCTTTTTCTTTGCCGTCGGTATCGTAAAATTTATATCCTGTGGCTTCCATCTGAGGCAGCCAGCTTACATCAGCTCCTGACGCAAAAGCTTCTGCCTTTTTTGTAATTGGAGAAGATTTTTGCTGATGGTTTTTCTCCGGTTTTTGTGTTTTGCTTTTTTCAGTATGAGCTTGTGGAAAAGTATTTACTGAGAATGCAAAAAAGATTGCCAAACAATAAAATCTGATCATATACTGAATTATTTACTGGTTGTTAATTTAATTCCGGCAGCAGCAAGCCCATCTGCTTTAGCTTCAATGGTGATATTCCCTGGAATCGCAGATGCCTGCAGAAGGATGGTGGCTATCCCGGCTTCAGCAGGTATCGGGTTTTGTCCAATTAATTTTCCGTTTCCTTTTACAGAAAACTGAACGGACTTATTGGAAGAGAATACCTGGTTACCTTTGGCATCGCAAATGGTGGCATGCACAAAAATCACATCGGCACCATCGGCTTTTAAAGGTCTGCTACTGGTGTCGTATGTCAGCTTTATGCAGGTTGGCTGACTTTCAGTGGTTATCATATCTTCTACAACAGCCTCATTTTTAATATATCCGACCGCCTTCAGACTGCCTGGTTCAAAGCTTTTTACATCGAAAACAAAAGGGGGACAAAAAAGCATTTCGGAAGTTTTATCTGATCCCGACATCTTCTTTTCAATTAGTATATTGTTCAGATAAAGAGCTACTTCTTCGCAATCCGAAAAAACTTTAATGTGGTTAAAGTCGGATTTGTTATTCCAGTATGAAGCTATCTTTAGTGTAGGTTTGTTCTGACTCCTGTAAAAATAATATGCAAATTTCGGCAACCGGAAAATGTCCATAATGCCTGATGATTCAATGTCGGGGGAGTATCCGCGGTTGTAATCAAACATCAGCCAGTTAGCATCACCCAAATGGGGATTGCGCAGGTTATCGTTGTGAGCTTCCTGGAAGTTTAATTCCTGTTGCAACAATCTTTTTTCCCCATCCCCACGCAATTGCCGGCTGTTGCGTTCATCGCTTTTCAGCCCGGCGTAACCCGCCTGGTTTAACCCGGCATCACTGGCAAAATATTCCCAATCACCGTATTCGGCAGTAAACAATGGCGTCGACAAATTGTATTTTTTCCAGTAATCGGGGAACCTGGCATGTTGCCTGGCCGGAATAAATACGTCGTAATATTTATTTATCCAACCACAGGTAATCAGTTTCGATTCAGGTGATTCTTCCTTTGCAATGGACACCATTTGCTGCATATAGCTGTCCGGCATTGGCGATTCATTTAACGACAACTCCCAAAAGACCACACAGGCATGGTTCCTGTCTCTCCTGATCAGATCGCGGGCATCCTGGTACGATCGTAACATAAACGTATCGTTTCCTACAAATTGCCAACCGGGTATCGACGCAATGGTTAATAAACCCAACTGATCACAGGCATCCATAAAAGCCGGAGACTGAGGATAATGCGATAGGCGGACAATATTGAATCCAGCTTCTTTTATTTTTAAGGCATCGCGATATTGTGCATTGTCGGATAAGGCATTGCCAATGTATGGATATTCCTGGTGACGATTTGTGCCAACTAACAGCAATTGCTCTCCGTTAATAAGCAGTTTTTCGTCTTGTATTTCAAATTTCCTAATCCCGATTTTGGTTTTTAATTCGTCAACTATCACATTATTCTCTTTTATACTTACCTGGAGAGTATATAGGTCGGGATGGTCGGGATGCCAAAGTGAAGGATTTGTTATCTGAATATTCTGAAGGATGCTTTTCTCTGAGTTTGCTTCTATCCTGTTTTTTACGGAGGTAGTCGTGGCAATGGTTTTGCCTGATTTGTCAATGATTTTGCTGACCAGGTAAAAATCTTTCGCCTTGCCTGCTTCGTTTTTAATATGGGTTGAAACAGCAACTTTCGCAGAATATGAAGATACATCAGGATACCAGACTCTTACTCCTCCCGAAGCAGCTTTGTTTTCGTACACGGCATCGGTAATATGAAGTGGATTGGTAATGATGAGTGAAACATTACGGTATATTCCACTGTAATAACAAAAATCCAGATCCTTGATTGGCTTTCCCGGTGGTATTTCAGGATTGTCATGGTTATCAGTCTTGACAAGGATCCTATTTGATTTACCGAAGATTATTTCTTTACTTATATCAATAGTAAAAGGAAGGTATCCGCCATAATGAGTTAATAAATGTTTTCCGTTTAACCAAACCTCTGCCTGCTGCATGGCGGCCCCAAATCCGATAAATATGTCTTTGTTTTTCCATCCAGTTTTGGGAGTGAAATCTTTCTTATACCAGCTAATACCGACCCAAGGCGCTGTTATGACAAGCGGTTCTACCTTTGCTGTATGAGGAAGAGTAACGGTTTGCCAGCCTGTAAATGAAAAACCTTCTTCGGTGGGTAGTTTGGTTTGTGAAGATGGAAAATCTTCCTTGTTGCAAAACTGCCAACCGTTATTGAATGAAATTGTCTGACGGTTGCTCTGGGAATGGCCTGATAAAACTAATGCGGCAATAAAAAAGATTGAAAAAAGAAGGTTTCGTTTCATTTTTAAGTTTTTATTAAATGAAACAATGGCCGGTGTATAAACCAACCATTGTTTCAAATTATTGCTCATTAAAAAGCAGTTGCTGTTTTCCTGGTTATTGCGTAAGGTTGTAAGTACCTGATTTGAAGTGTACAGTGATTGTATAAGTGCCCGAAGCCGCAGGTGATTTTATATCTTGTCCGCCCCAGGCAGGAACAGTCATTGAACCTGCTGCAATGAAATTTCCACCCATTAGCGGTTCGGCATTTGTTGCACCTTTATAAGCAGGATCTCCCCATGAGGTTTCGGAAGCAATAAAATCATATTTCTTGCCACCAATCAGCGAAATTGTTAGCACAAATGAGTTTGCGTCAACCTGGGTAAATTTTTGAGCAGCAGGAATTGGGTATGTCCAGTTTGATGCCACAGCATCTCCCTGTATATACAAATTTGCCGGAGCTGGTATCAAAGCAGGTTCTATTGAAACTGAATAGGTCCCTGTTTTAAAATCAACAATTACCTTATAAATGCCTGTTGTTGCAGGAGAGGAAATTTCACTTCCTCCGTTAGGCGGATTGGTTTTTGAACCGGATGGAATAAAGTTACCTCCTGTTAATGGCTCTGAGGAAGTAGCTGCTTTATAGGCAGGATCGGATAATGCAGTTGAACTGGTTGTAAAGATAAAATTTTTCATGCCGGTTAGTGCAATGATAAGCCCGAATCTGTGATCGTCAATCTTAACCATCTGCTGTGCATCGGGAACTGGGTAAGCCCCGTTCGATGCCACTGCATCTCCCTGTAAATACAATGCTGCCGGAAACTTGTACATCAAACCGTCATCATAGGGCGTTACGGTAATTGTTTCAACCTTTGAATAAACAGGTAAGTTATTGAAAGTCATATTTGCTTTTAACCTCACCTTGATTTGCCCGGGTTCATAAGGTAGCAGTTTGAATTTTAATGCCCTGCTATTCATCACCGAATCAGTATAGGATTTCTGATAGATGTTGGTTGATATTACATCAGCCATTGGGGTTGAGAAATCACCGTTCAACGAATCCATCTGAACCGTAAATGTAACAGGAGTACTAACGCCATACACCAAAGTATCCCATGAGAACGTAATAGCAGTATGAGTTCCCGCCCCTGTTTTAATAAGTTCAATACTGGTGGCGCTGGGTGAGATTACAAAATTCCCTTCAGCAGGCAGGATTGCCACCGATAGAGGTTCCTTCTCGGTGCATGAACTTAATAGGATCATGATTAACAGAGAGGCTGATATGAGGTTAAATGTTGTTTTCATAGTGATTGCTTAAATGTTTAAATGTTTTGATGCAATTTTCTGAAGGCATCTCACGGCTTTAATAGTTAAGTATCTGTGTTAAATTGGGATTTGCCAGTAAATCCGAGGTTGGAATCGGGAAAAGGTTATATTTACTGTCAACACCTATTCCATTAAGGGTTCCGCCTTTCCATGCCCACAGATAAGTACCAGTGGTTAGTTTATTAAACCGTACTAAATCAGTCCTTCGTTGGGCTTCCCAGTATAATTCCCGTCCTCTTTCATCTAAAATGAAATCAGTTGTAAGCTGAGCGCTGGTTATATTTCCATCAGTACTCGAAGGGTCATTGGCATATGCGCGCCCCCGCAATTGATTGATATACAAAAGAGCAGTTTCAGGACTGCCTCCTGTGCCACCTTTTAAAACTGATTCTGCATAAATCAGATAAATTTCGGCCAGGCGGAATACCGGGAAATCGATATCCGACAGGTTCCGGAAACTATTGTTTTGGTGAATTGTATCGCCGTTTCTGGTTACATTTCTGTATTTGAACGACGAGTATCCATCCGTGCTTTTTGAGAGGTCCTTGACAATTAAGTCTTGACCAGAGGTATAAAATTGAGCCCGTTTATCTTTTGTTGTATCGGCTGATGGAAACAAGGCAGGAATTTGCTGGGTGAACCTGAATTCATTCCAGCTATCCGAAATGCCGTTAATGGAAGCCGGTACACTTGCTGCACCAAGCGCAATGAAATTTGTACCGACCCAGGTTTGGTTGGTATTGTTGTAATTTATGGTGAAAATAAATTCATTGGTATTCAGGTTGTTATCTCCCAGCATCAGCCATTTGTAGTGTGATTCCAAAGAATATCCGGCGCTGATTATTTTGTTGCAATAGGTAATAGCATCTGTATACCTCGCTTCGCTGGTATATATTTCTGCGTTCAGGTACATGCGGGACAAGAGGGCCCATGCAGCAGCTTTATCAGGCCTTCCCCATTCGTTAGTCCTGGCATCGGCTAACTCAGGTTCAATTGCTTTTAATTCTGTTTCAATAAATTTAAATAAATCTTTGCGCTGAATCTGCTCCGGATTGGTAGTTCCTAATGATGCTTCGGTCGGGAAAGGCGGGTTACCATAACAATCCATCAGCACCCAAAAGCAATAGGCCCGCAGATACCTGGCTTCGGCACGGAACCGCTGGATTACAGTAGCATCACTTCCCGAAAAGCCTCTTTTAGCAATGCTGCCATCTGAGGATTCGTTGATATAATTGTTACAATAGGTAATGGTTGTGAGTGTTGAGTTATATACATAAGTGAGGGCAGGTAAATCTGCACTCCATGCCAGCTGATGATAAGTTGCAACTCCACCATCATCATTCCACGTGCTCACTGCTTCATCGGTGGTATATTCCTGCATGCCCCAGTAGTATCTCAGGAAATTGCCGTAAGCCATGTTCGAATAGATGGATACAATACTTTGCTTGTAACCGTCTAAGGTGCTGTATTGAGCATCACTGGTAAGCGAGTTTGTAGGTACTTTATTTAAGTCTTTGGTGCAGGAATTTAATCCAAAAATAACTGCCAGAATTACGAAAAGTAGCCTGCTATAATTTGTTTTGATTGTATTTTTCATCTTATGCTCTCTTTAGAGTTAAAAATTAAGATTTAGACCCAATGCAAAAATGCGGGGAATAGGGTAAGCTACCTGATAACCGCTGTTTGTTTCCGGATCCTGACCGGTATAATTGGTTACGGTAAAAATATTCTGAACCGAAGCGTTAATCCTCAGAACGGCTGAGCTTCCTGTATGAAGTTTACCAAAATTATACCCTATATTAAAATTATCCATTTTAAGGAAAGATGCATTCTGAAGATAATAATCGCTGTATGATTCATACTGGTTAGTATGGCTGAAAAGACTTTCATAATACATGGTTGTCAGGTTTTGGGATTCCTGCCAACCGGTCATTGCGATCGAATTATCATAAGGCTTGTAAAACAAATAGTGCCCTAAATTCGCGTGAAACGAAACTCCGGTATTCCATTTCCTGTATTGCACATTTGTACTGAACCCCAGTATGTACTTTGGTAAAGCTGATTTATCAGTTATATACCTGTCACTTGCGTTGGTTAAACCATCTTTATTTACATCAAGCATCTGGTCTTCAACAGGTGTTCCATTTACATTATAAACCTGGTGGTACAAATAAAATGTGTTCCGGCTATATCCTACAGTATTTACCAGCGTGGCATCACTAAAAAGGCCGACACCTTCGTCCGAAGCGTTGTTCAGATGCGTGATCTTATTCTGGTTGTATGTGAAGCTGAAGTTTACATCCCATGTTAAATTATCCTTTTGTACAGGAATAGCTTTTATGGCAATTTCAACGCCCTTATTCTCCATGTTGCCGATGTTAAGTAGCATGGAACTGGCAAAATTCACACCTAAAGGTATGGTGGTATTGTTCAGCAGGTCTTTTGTCTTTTTCCGGTAAACGTCAATACTACCGGTTACCTGGTTATTCAGAAAGCCAAAATCCAATCCAATGTTGGTGGTAGCAGTCTGTTCCCATTTCAGATCAGGATTATATACGCTTGGCCACACTGTTGTGTAGTTATTTTGTCCGACGCCATATTGAAAATTAAGTCCACTCACGGTGTAACCGGGTATATGAAGATAATTGCCGATGCCATCCTGTTGACCGGTAATTCCGTAGCCGAATCTCAGTTTCAGGTCCGAAATGACTTTGTTATCTTTAAGAAAACTTTCTTCTTTAATTTTCCAGGCAAGAGCTACAGATGGGAATAATCCCCAGCGATATTTTTCCGCGAAGCGGGAAGAAGCATCATCCCGTAAAGTAGCCGTCAGCAAATACTTCTGGTTAAAAATATAATTAAACCTGCCATAAAACGAAATGATGGAATGGCTGGGTTTATCATAAGGAAATGTAGGATCGCTGTTAACAATCTTTGTTCCTGCTGCGGTATAGGATGGATAGGAATAGTTTGTAGTCAGGAAATTATTGTACGAATAACCTGCCGTAAAATCAAATTTACTCTTAATCGACTCCGCTTCTTTGCTATAAAACAAATAGGATTCAAACATCGTGTTTTTAACTTCGGATGAAGGATCACCGGAATTGTTATATCCTCCTACTATATTGTCAGGGAAGTAGTTAGCAGGTGTGTAATAGCTGTATTTCCCTTTTGAAATATCATACCCTGCATTTATATTAACATGAAGCGCAGGAAGGAAATGAGGGCTGTAGTCGAGTTGAATGTTTCCCACACTTCTCAGGTACTTGTTTGTACTTTCCACCTGTTCCAGCATACTCAATGGATTTGTGATTGTCAAAGCAGGGTTGGATGCAAATTGGGTGTATTGGAAATATCCCCCGTACGTTTGATCCTCAACATGAACGGGTTGCGTGGGGTCGAAAGCAGTTGATCCCCAGATTGCTGTTTCATTGGCCAGACGCTGTTTTTCGGATGAGCCTTTTAAGTTAATATTTACCTTTAAATGATTGTCGAAATAGGAAGGACTCAGGTTGAACAATGCCGTAACCCTTTCATAATTCCCCGTTTTTACGATCCCGTTCTGATTGAGATAACCTACTGAAGCCCTGTAAGGCAATGACTTGAATGTCCCGCTCACGCTCAGGTTGTTGTCGGTTGCCAATGCAGGCTGAAAGATCTCTTTTTGCCAGTCCGTATTTGCTTCACCCGGTGCGGTAATAACGCTGCCGAGTTCACCCGCCAAGTTTCTGTATTGATCAGCTGACAGAACAGGTATTTCCTTAATAAGGGCAGATACTCTGAAATTGGACGAGAAATCAACTTTCATTTTCCCAAGTCCACCCTTTTTGGTTGTAATAATTATTACTCCGTTCGAAGCTCTTGATCCATAAATTGCTGATGCTGAAGCATCTTTCAGAACTGTAAAACTTTCAATATCATTTGGATTGAGCTGGCTAAGCATGCCTGGTCCGGAATTCCAGCCTTCGACCGCAACACCGTCAATTACAATCAAAGGGTCATTACTGGCATTCAGGGAAGCTCCTCCCCGGATTAAAATTGAATTTCCGGCCCCCGGTTTACCGCTGAAAGGCGTCATTTGAACGCCAGGTAACTTGTTGGCTATCAATCCTTCAACATTGGTAATTGATATTTTTTGAAGATCCTTGGTATTTACAGTGGAATAGGATCCGGTAAGATCTTTTTTCTTCTGGGTTCCGTATCCGATTACTACTACCTCATCTAAATTGATTAAAGCAGTCTCAAGTACAATTACGAAAGAATTTTTATTCCCGATGTCGATTTTTTTAGTCACCATCCCGATACATGAAACGATAAAAGTCCTTGTGGTATCCGGAACACTAATCCTGAATTCCCCTTTACTGTCGGTAGTAACGCCAATAGTTGTCCCCTGCACGAATACTGTCGCACCAGGAATTGGAATTCCCTTATCGTCAGTAACCTTACCGGTAATTTTTTTTGTCTGCGGTTGCTGTCCGGCATATCCACCAGGCGAAGAAAGATAGGATTCTTCAGCATGTAGCCGGGTTATTCCCAGCAAGAGGATAATGACTGAAAATCGCAAAACCAGGAGTATTTTGCTGACCAAAGCAGAATTTTGAGGCCAATGGGTAGACAACTTTATTTTCATAATCTTGTTTTAGTTGGTTCAACAGGATTTAAAATTAGTACTTTTCAATGCAAGAATGATACTATTTTAACTTGATTTCAAGGCTTTTATCTGAAAAATCAGGTTAAAGATAATGCATTTATTTAAAATTAATTTCCGGTATATAATAATAATTTTATTGAAGAAACCGATCAGAGGTTGTCTGGAAATTTACGTCAAAATACAGAAGTAACTGATTCACACAAGAGATCATATGATTATTATATGGGCGTAATAAATTACATAGAATCAAATAAATATATAAACAGGGGTTGGGATCAGAAACAAAGTTGAAAATGACAAAAAACAATAATATTCCGGATTATTCCAATAAGAAACAGGTGTATCCTAAAACTTATTAATTTGACCAGGCTAAGAATGAGCTAAGATAAAATCAGCGATTTTCCTGATCGACTCCAGCCCGATTTCTTCACGCCGCACACGAGCCGGATCCCTGAAAATAAAACCCGAAACATCATCAGCTACCTGCAGTTCGAGGAACGATTCGACAGAGCAATTAAATACCAGGTCAAGCGTCTGATACTCAATTTCCTGATAAAGATAGATATTGGTAAAGGAACCCACATATTCCATTTTAATGATCTTCAGGTTCAATTCCTCCTTGATTTCCCTCACAACAGCTTCCTCAGCTGTTTCGCCAAGGTCCACGAATCCACCGGGCAGATCAAGCATTCCTGCGGCCGGGTCATGTTTCCGTATTGTAAAGAGTACTTCGTTGTTTTCGTTCCGGATGATCGCTCCCACGGAGGCACTCATATTGATAAAAAACCTGAATCCACAACTGTTGCATCCCAATGATTTTTCGGTGTCGGGTGTAAAACCCGCGTTCCCGCATTGAGGACAATAACCGAAAACTTTCAAGGGACTGAATTTGCTTTGCATACTTACCGAATTATTTAATAAGAGCATCATAAAGGACTTCGATAGGATGCATTGCGGTGCGCCCTGTGCCATCTTTTATCTGGTGCCTGCAACTTGTACCCGGGGCGGAAATGATCGTGTGAGCAGGCGTTTTCCGGACTTCAGGCAATAAAACCAGTTCGCCGACTTTCATCGAAACTTCATAATGCTCCGCTTCATATCCAAATGAACCTGCCATTCCGCAACAGCCCGACTTTATTTCATCCATAGTATAATTAACAGGCAATGAAAGCATTTCTTTGGTTGGTCCGGTCGAAGCAAGCGCTTTCTGATGACAATGGCCATGCAGACGAACATGTTGTTTTGCATCCGTGAATTGAAATTCGGTAATATTTCCTTTTTGAACCTCGCGCATAATAAATTCATCAAACATCAGACAGTATGGAGCAATCTTCAATGCAGCTGCTTTTAGTTCATTACTTACAAGGTCAGGATATTCATCACGGAAACTCAATATTGCCGATGGTTCGATACCAATCAATGGTGTTTGTTCCGTGATGATGGATTGAAGTTTTGTAATATTTTCAATAGCAAGCTTCTGCGATTTACGAACCAGTCCTTTCGACAAATACGCTCTTCCGCTTTCAACATGATCAGGTATCTCGACTCTGTATCCTAATTTATTGAGTGTTTTAATAGCTTTTATGCCAACTTCAACATCATTGAAATCGGTAAATTCATCAGCAAAAAGATAAACATTACCCTTGATACCTGCATTTTCCGATTCCGGACGTTTCTTAAGCCAGCTGCGGAGGGTCATTTTATATAACCTGGGAATACTTCGTTTTGGTGCAAATCCCAGCGTTTTCTTCATTAAACCTGATGTAAATGCATTGGTAACGAATAAATTAAAAAAGGAAGGAACAAGCATGCCTAGCTTGTTGATCTTCGATATATTGGCTATGATCCGTGTCCGAATCGGGATGCCATTGGCATCGTGCCAGTGCTGAAGAAATTCAGCTTTGTACCTAGCCATATCCACATTGCTCGGGCACTCGCTTTTACATCCTTTGCACGAAAGGCAAAGGTCCATTACCTTGTAAATTTCCTTATGATCAAAACGGTTTTTCTTATCGGAATTCGTTAAAAATTCGCGCAGGATATTAGCCCTGGCCCGGGTGGTTGCGTTTTCATCGAGCGTTGCCATATAGCTCGGGCACATGGTGCCGCCTATTACGGCACTTTTCCGGCAATCGGCCGATCCGTTGCATTGTTCGGCAGCGCTCAATATTCCATGAGTTCCTGAAAAATCGAATATGGTTTCTGGTTCTTTTACATTTGACCCGGCTTCAAAACGAAGGCTGCTGTTCATCCGCGGTGTGCGGGTTATCTTTCCCGGATTAAATATGCTTTCCGGATCCCAGGTATCTTTTATATTTTGAAGGAGCGAGTAATTATGTTCACCGATCATCATCGGAATAAATTCACCCCTCAGGCGTCCGTCGCCGTGTTCACCACTGAGCGATCCGCGGTATTTTTTTACCAGTTTTGCCGTTTCAAGAGCCACAGTATGAAAGAGTTCCACATCCTTTGGATCCTTCAGATTAAGCACAGGCCGCAGATGAAGTTCACCGGTTGCGATGTGGGCATAATACACACAATCAAGGTTCAGCTCCACGAGCATCTTCCTGAAATCATTCATGTATTCCGGCAAAACTTCCGGGTTAACCGCTGTATCCTCAATTACAGCAACCGGCTTTGCATCCCCTGGCAGGTTGGATAATACACCCAGACCGGCTTTCCGCAAGGCCCATACTTTACTTACATCCTGGTTATAAACCAAAGGGAAATAGTAACCGTAACCAGCCGCTTTGAGATCGCGGATAACTGTTGCGGCTTTCAGGTCAATTTCTTCTTTTGTTTTTTCTGCCAGTTCTATTATAAGAATGGCTGCCGGATCACCCTGGATAAAAAAACGGTTTTTACGTTGTGATATATTGGCTTTGGTTTGCTCAAGAATCACATGATCCATAAGCTCGATAGCTACAGGTCCATGCCTTAAAGCAATGATATTTCCCTTAAAAGTCTCGTCCAGTGTATTGCAATGAACACAGAGGAGTGCTTTTTCTTTCGGAGGAAGCGGAACAAGATTCAGTTTTATTTCTGTGATAAAGCATAAAGTGCCTTCAGACCCTGCAATTAATTTGCAGAAATTAAAATCTTCGCTTGATTCGGTGAATGGCTCGCTTTCAAGCAACAGATCGATAGCATAACCTGTATTACGGCGGTGGATGGATTTGTCGGGAAACTGTGCCCTGATCTCATCCTGGTTTTCAGAAGTTCCAAGAATGGTTTGAATGTTTCGGTAAATGGAACCTTCGAGAGAATCAAGGGTGCATTTTTGTTCAAACTCCAGTCTCGAGAGCTTACCGAAAACCACTTCCGAGCCATCACTTAACAGCGCATTCACTTCAAGCGTATGATCACGAGTGCTGCCGTAAACCAATGAATGTGAGCCACATGAATTATTGCCAACCATCCCGCCCATCATGCAACGGTTGGAGGTTGAAGTTTCAGGACCAAAAAACAGCCCTGTTGACTCAAGGATTTTATTCAGTTCATCCAGAACTACACCCGGCTGTACTCTTACCCAATGTTCATCAACATTAATTTCAAGTACTTTAGTAAAATGTTTTGAAATATCAGCAACAATTCCTCCCCCAACAACCTGCCCGGCAAGCGAAGTACCGGCTGCCCTGGGAATCAGAGAGGTTTTCATGCTCCGGGCAAACGATATCAGCGTTTTCAGATCGTCGGTATCTGCCGGTTGAACTACCAACCGAGGGATTTGCCGGTATGCTGAAGCATCCGTAGCATAAATCAGACGTGCATATTCATCTGCGAATACTTCACCTTTTAATGCTGACTTCAGTTCACTGAGTTTGTTGTGAGGAATTATTGTGGCTTCCATTTTATTCTTCCACCAATTCTTTCAACGGTTTAAAATAGTACCTGTCCCATCCGTCCACTATATTGTCGAAGGCCTCGTCAGGGATATTAATGTGCAGGAGTTCAACATCGGTTGAACTTCCCTCATTGTGTAGCTTTATGGTAACGATTGATTTCTGCTCTGCCGGTATTCCTTCTTCGTCTTCAAAATACCATTCCTGCACAATCTTCTTGCCGGGTTCAATTTCGAGATTTATTCCTGAAATTTCTCCATCCCATAAGGAAAACTCTGTTCCTGCAACGGGTTCCATAACAGCGGTTGCTCCACTCCATATTTCAATGGTAAGCGGATTGGTCAGAGCAGTGAAGATATCATCAGCCGTAGCTTTTATATGATAATGTTTCTTAATATTTTTCATTTCCAGCGTTTGTTATAACTTATTAATGAAGCAGTTGAGGAATTTAAGCGAAAAGACGCAACAAATATTTCTAAAAATGGATGTTAATTCCGGGTTGCAACCTGAAAACAGGCATATGCATATGATCAACGTAACCCGAACTTCCTTGATTATAGGTGAAAGCCAGCTGCGCATAGGTGAAGTCAGCCTGGAGTAATAAAGTAACCTTTTCATACAATCTGTATTCAAGCGACGCCCCGGTAAGAAAGGTAAATCTTGAATCAGATGCACTTGTTTTCCAGAATGTCAACTTGCCCACAAAATAGGTATTGACACCATAAAACTGCTCAGGTGTAGTTGCTTTCATTACTCCGCCCATTAATTTAAAAGTTGAGTTCAGCTTGCCACTGATGGCAACTTTGTAATAGGCACCTCCCATGTATGTTGTAAGCTGGTATGGTCCGGAGAGCATATCCACTTTACTGAAAGAAGGATCGCTTTTCTGATAATCAGCGGCATAATAACCTGCGGCAAAGCCTATTGAATTAGATGAAATGTCGACTCCAAATCCGAGCTTCGGATTAATATACCATGCTGCTTCAGCCCCAAAACTTTTTCCCAGCAGAGCATATCCGCCATAACCGAATTTTTGTGATGCAAATTCACCCATCGGTAAAACCTTACCAAACCTGATTCCAACAAATGAATTGGTATGTTGTGCTGACGCAATGTTTAAACTTAAAAAGCTTAAAATTAGGATTATAAATGACCTTGCCTTATTTCTCATCGACAAATTTAATTTGCATTCAAAAGTACTAAATTGTACGGAATCCTAAGGAAACTCAAAGCAAAGCTTTGCATCTGTATTGTTACTGACTCCAGTCATCCTGTTTTTACAATTAACAGGCTGATTTTCATTATTATGAATATAAGTTAAAAGGCAGACAGCCTCAATGAGACTTATCTGCCTTTCAATTGATCCTGGCGTGATTATTCTATTTCTTATAGAAATCTGTGCTTTCGAATATTTTATCAGCTGATTTAGCTATAAATCCTGAATATAATTTACCATCCGTATCCGGGTATCTGATGGCAAATTCGTAGTAGCACGAAGGAATTTCAAAGGTGCCTTCAACAAAATTAACAGCAAGAAATCCGGCTTTGGTACTCGATTGTTCCAGCAGTTCTTCCGGTGTGCCTTTTATCTCACCGCCGGAACTATTCAACAGGAATCCTTTGTCCTTCAGAAATTGATTTACTTTTTGGATCTTGTTAAATTTTTTAAGCGAATTAATGCTTACGGTAAAATGATTGGTAACAAAACCATATACATAAAGCCATGCGGCATATTCTGATTCTTTACGTAATATTTCATATGTTTCGTACGAAGGAGGTCCCCATACATTTCCGGCAAACAGCAACTCGTTGCCAAAAACAAGCTCGTCGGGTACGCGTGCAGCGCATTGTTTTACAACCGATTGCAGTTCGGGACTGAAATACTCAATCATCAACTGGCTGATGAAGACCCGGGGAGCATTCGTCAGTGTTTTATGCTCATAATGCTTTGCGGTAAGGTGTTTGTCTTCAAATATATAGTATCCTTTCTGAATGTATCCTGTTTCCAGGAACGGGCGGGCAAGTACATCCACATTGATCCTGGTATCGAAAAATGTGCGAAAAGCGATGTGGTCGTTTTCCACTTTTTCGCCTTCAGCGGTAAAACTGTTGTATACCCTTTCTGCTTCGGGATTTTGAGTAATATAATCAGCCCAAAGCCGGTCAAAAATTTCCTGTGCCTGCATTGACTATGATTTTAAGTTTTTAGTTGTTGTTTTTTAGAAGACTAATCAAAATCTATTTAAAAAATGCTTCACTCAAAGTAACAGTATTTATCCCCACATGTTCAAGATTGAGTTTGTTTATTTCTACAAATTTATCAATTTCTTCTTCCTTGTGCAAAAATCCTGTCATGTTATTTAAAACCGCAAGTAATTCAGGATTTTCAGTTTCTTCAGGCAGATCAACGTGAATAATTTTCCCGTTCTCAACTGTTAATGTTACTGTAGATGAATTAGTTAAACATTGAATATTTGCCTGGAATCTGTATGCAGGCGAATATCCAAAATTCCATTGCCAGGTTTTATATTTTGTTTCGGATAATTCGCTAATGGCATCCAATTCATCATCTCGCAATTCATATGTGTTACTGCTGGGATAACAATTTTTCAGCCAGGAAATAAAAATATCTATAAACTGATGAATATCAATACTTTCGGATAGGAGAGGAGCTATATTGCACACTTCGTTCCGTACAGATGCCATAGCTTTTCCCTGGTATTCTTTTTCAGGATTCAGGCTCAACTGCAGCGCATCCAGATCAGTATTAAAAAGTATAGTTCCATGATGAAGCACTCTGTCATGAAATATATGTTCAGCATGTCCCGAAAATTTATGGTTTCCGATGAATAAGCTGTTGCGCTTGCTTATATTTACCTCGATCCCAAGGCTTTGCATAAACAGTACAATAATGGCTGTAAAGCGGCTAAAATTAACCTTGTTAATCTTGTCTGTCTTATTGATGAATGTGAAATTTACATTTCCCATGTCATGGTAAACGGCTCCGCCACCGCTGATACGCCTGATAACAGGGATGTGGTTGCCATGAACGTATGGATAATTTATTTCAGCAAATGCATTCTGATGTTTGCCAATTATAACCGATTGTTCATTCCTCCAAATCATGCATATATCTTCTGTTGCATGCTTTACAAAGTACTCCTCGGTAGCAATATTAAGATATGGATCGGTATATGGTCTGTATAATATCAGCATAAGTGCCTGTATGGATAAAATAAACAGGGTTGATAAAAATTTTGATCCTGGTTTAGCATGATGCAAATATAGTGGATGTGAAAAGATTTATCTTTACACGGGAAAAACTAAACCGGATTAATAAAAAGCATGCTTACTATGCCAGTAAATATTAATGTTAAAGAAAAATTACTCTCCAGGTGTATCGAAATAAAGGAACAATCTGAAGCCAACATTCTGGCAGCGATGGACGATGCCCAAGAAAGTGCCAACGAGTATGGTGCCCCAAAAGACAGGTACGATTCGTTCCGTGCCCAACTTATACGTAAACGTGATATGCTGGCTCAGCAGCTTGCTTCGGTTGAGGAAGAATTACGCTACCTCCGGCAGATAAAACCATGGAATACTACGAATAAAGTTGAGGCAGGGGCTTTGGTTGCCCTTAACACACAAACGCTTTATATCGTGGCAGGCATAGGTAAAATTGAAATTGACAATGATACGTATTACGTGGTTTCTCCGGTGGTTCCGTTAGTTCTGGCTATGAAAGATATGAAATCAGGTGATTTATTCACTTTTCGGGGAACAACCATAAAAATAATTGAGATTTGTTAGATTGAGCCAGTATCCAACACCGCAACCAACAACCGAATGTCTAGATAATAGAACTATTAACTATTAACTTTCAACTGATATACATTAACAATACACCACTATACTGAGAAATCAAAATTATCCTTCTTTGTTTTCATGTATACTTCGCGGCTGAAAATATAAAGCCTGGCCGGTTTATGTGCCACACCAACCTGTTTTTCGTTTAGAGGTATCAGGTACTTCATACTCGATATCTTTTTCCTGAAATTCCGCTTGTCGAAAGTCGTTCCAAGGATAACCTCATAAAGCTTTTGCATCTGTGAAAGTGTAAACTTATCAGGTAGAAGTTCGAAACCGATAGGTTGATTCAGTAACTCAATCCGGAGGTGTTCAAGAGCTCCTTTTAAAATATCCATATGATCCATTACCAGGTCGGTTATTTCATGAACCGGGCACCATCGGGCATTATCGCTTAAAACCAGATCCGGACTGCATTGTTCTGAAATGTCAATAAGCGAGTAATAGGCTATGGTAATTACATGTTCTTCAGGATGGTCAATCTGGCGGAGCCATTCCAGGTCGCGTGGCTTCCGTTTAAGACGTTCGGGTGAACCAAAACTTTTAAATTGTTTCAGGTAAATATTACTTAAACCCGTGTTTTCTTTCAGGATACGGCCGGCAGAAGTATCCAGATCCTCATCCAGGCGCATTAAGTCCCCGGGAAGCTTAAGGTCTGCATAAACAGTGCCGTCAATGGTAATATTTCTTTCTATCAATAGCACATTCAGATTTGTAAAGTCAAATCCAAATACTACACAATCCACCGAAACATTTGGAATTAGTCCTTGTTGCATAAAGTATATTTAAATCATGGCTGAACCAAAGTTGTGATTTATAAATCTGGCATAAAATTAAAAGAATTTCCCAATTTAATCCAAATATTTGGTTAAAGAAAAATATTTATCGTAAGTTATTGTTTACAAGCATATTAAATATAAATAATCCTAAAATGAGTCTCAATTACCTTGTTTATTCTCACCTGTTGTTTCAAAAAGTATTTGAAGGCTCTGTACGTTTAACTGCCAGATAATGTATTTTTGATATCTGTATCATATTTGTTCTGGCATTTATAATTGTTATGAAATCTGTATTTATGAATACATCTGGTAACAGGATTGTTTCCCTTGATATTTTTCGGGGGATGACCATTATGGCAATGATTATTGTCAACTCGCCCGGAAGTTGGACCTATGCGTATCCGGTATTACGTCATTCCGAATGGAATGGTTGCACACCAACCGACCTGGTATTTCCCTTCTTTATTTTCGCCATGGGTTTCTCCACTGTTATTTCCATTACCCGGCGATTGCAGAAGGGAACTTCCAAACAGAAATTGGTACTTCAACTTATCAGGCGATCTGTTATTATATTTATCCTCGGATTAATCATTAATAGTTTCCCTTTTAATGACCTGGCTAACATTCGCATTCCCGGTGTTTTGCAGCGGATTGCCATCGTTAATCTTGTATGTGGTCTTTTCCTCCTATATGCTGATATTAAATTGGTATGGTATGTATCATCTTTTTTATTGCTTGGTTATTGGGCTTTGATGACATTGGTTCCTGTACCTGGTTTCGGTCCTTCAAACCTGGAACCTACCACCAACCTTGCGGCCTGGCTCGACAGGCTGATCATCGGAAAACATGTTTGGGAATCTACAAAATTATACGATCCTGAAGGAATATTGAGTACGTTGCCGGCAATCGTCAGCGGTTTCATGGGAGTGCTAGCCGGAAATTCATTTATGAAATCCAAAAATGAAAATGATAAACTCATCTTTTTACTCGTCTTTGGAAATATTCTGATTTTTTGCGGTATGGCCTGGGGCATGCTCTTCCCGATCAATAAACAACTCTGGACAAGCTCGTATGTGCTTTATACTTCAGGATTAGCCATGGTTGTGCTGGGCATCATTTACTGGATCGCCGATATAAAGCAAATCCGCCAGTTTGCGCCACCTTTCCTTGCATTTGGCACCAACGCAATAATTGCATACTTTGGTTCCGAAATTGGCGCTATTTTACTTGATATGATTCATATTACGACAGCTAACTCCACGGTTACCTTATACGACTGGCTGTTCAGCCGGTATCAGTCCATCGGTCTGTCGCCAATCAATGCATCCTTGTTAGGTGCACTGGTATTTATGGGATTCTGGTTGCTTGTGGTTAGCTTTATGTATCGCAAACACATTATTGTGAAAATATGAATTTGTTTTCCAAACAGATGATTTTAAAAATCAGATTTTTAAAACTCAAATAGTACAAATAATTTTCTGCATGAAAGAGCGAATAACTTCTGGTTTTCAGGTTAACGACCAGATGATTTTGTGGTAAAATTTGATTTCAGATTCCTTTTGAATATCCGGATATATGACATTGTCAAAGGTATAAACAAAAAAAGGCTGTCCTGAAAAGAACAACCTATTTTTATATATCCGGCTCAGAAAAACCTTATTTACGTTTTTCTTTGATACGTGCTTTTTTACCTTTAAGATCACGCAGGTAGAAAATCCTTGCGCGACGAACAGCACCACGTTTGTTTATTTCAATTTTATCAATAAACGGTGAAAAAACAGGAATAATCCGCTCAACACCGATAGTACCCGAAACTTTACGTATGGTGAACGTTTCAGTAACTCCCTCGCCTGAGCGTTGCAGAACAACACCCTGGAAAAGCTGGATACGTTCTTTCTCACCTTCTTTGATTTTGTAGTGAACCGTGATGGTATCGCCCGCTTTAAATGCAGGTAATTCATGCTTTACTAAAAAATGCTCTTCAACGTACTGAATTAACTCCTTCTTACTCATTAGTTTATGTATTAAATGTGCGTTTTCCTCAAAAATGAGTGCAAATTTACGCTAAAAAATTGAAATAAAACAAGCTTATGCCAGTTTTTTTAACATTCCATTGTTGATAAGCATAGATTCCTTTGCAAGCTGCCAAAATTACCAATTAATTTTATATTTGTCTGGCAAATTACAGCAACAAATAATTACTTATAACCACTTACAAATTACTATGTTATGAATTACAACAACCTGGATCTTTCCTATATAATCAACATCCTTGGTGAAAATGAGAATGAAAACGATGGAATTCACCCGGTTGCACCTCCGATTTATCAAACCAGTAACTTTTACTTTAAAACAGTTGCCCAATTAAGGGACGCCATTTCAAATGAAAAAGAGAACCTGGTATATTCGCGGGGGAATAACCCGACCATAAATTTGCTTTGCCTTAAACTTGCAGCGCTCGAAGGGACTGATCAAGCATTGGTATTTGGTAGCGGTATGGCAGCAATTTCAGCTGCAATTCTTTCGAATGTTAAATCAGGTGACCACCTGGTTTGCGTTCAGAATCCCTATTCATGGACAAATACATTATTGAACAGCAATATTTTGCCAAAGTTTGGCATCCGGGTTACCATGGTCGATGGTCGCTCAACACAGGCAATCTTTGATGCAGTGCAGCCCGAAACAACGGTGGTCTATCTTGAAAGTCCGAATTCATGGACATTCGAAATACAGGATCTGAAAGCGATCAGTGAGTTTGCCAGGCATCGGGGAATAATTACTATTATTGATAACAGTTATTGTACGCCTTTGAATCAGCAACCCTTTAAACTCGGAATCGATCTGGTGGTGCATACAGCTTCGAAATACCTGGGTGGTCATAGCGATGTAGTTGCCGGGGTTTGCTGCGGATCAGAAAAACTTATTGGAAAAATATTTGCCAATGAATTTCTGACCCTTGGCGGGATTTTGTCTCCGTTTAATGCCTGGCTTATTTTACGGGGATTACGAACACTTCCCATACGAATGGAACACGTTAGTAGTGTTACACTAAAGATTATTTCATACCTGAAAACTCAAGCGAAAGTTACCCGGATATACTATCCTATGCTGCCTGAGAATGGGCAATTTGATCTGGCAACTTCCCAAATGTCAAAAGGATCGGGTTTATTTACTATAGAGGTTAATTCTTCGACTGATGCTATCGAGTCCTTTTGCAACAGTCTGATTTACTGGCGCATGGCTGTATCATGGGGCGGTTTCGAATCCCTGATAATACCATCGTGTACTTTTGTTCGTCCCGGGTTATACAGTACACTTCCGCCAACGCTGATACGGTTCTCCGTCGGCCTCGAGGATGCTGAAACGCTGATTGGTGATATCGATCAGCATATGAATCTTTTGTAACCCACAAAAAAGATCCTCATGGTGGTGAACCATGAGGATCTTTCAGATGAAATTGAATAATTTACTACCTTTTGGGTTTTTGATGGGTGGCAGATTTAACCTGTTCTTCTGTGTTTATTTTGACTTTTTCAACCATTTCATCAGCTTTTTCCACAACAGTTTCTTTAGGTTCAGTTACT